>Ga0334892_1000022_pt1 | contig 263725 bp, 264 predicted proteins | sample GraSluR3_MG_4_FD_207213 | JGI IMG/M metagenome (GOLD analysis project Ga0334892, IMG submission 207213) | Sludge microbial communities from methane-producing bioreactor in Wageningen University, Netherlands - Granular Sludge_15_04-R3 | ecosystem: Engineered > Bioreactor > Anaerobic >... | reverse complement strand
AGTGGCCTTTTGCGCCTTCTCTTGTTTGAACTCTCGGCAATAAGTCTTGACCAAACTGTAGCTACCCTCGAAACCTTTTCGTTGGATAAATTTGAAGATACTGTAGGCACTGCATCGGTCTTTGACCTTGTCTTGGATAATTTCCCTGTATGGATCTAGCTTGCTTGGCCGCTTCTTGCGTGCTGTGGGCTTTGGATCCTTTTCCTTGGCTTCTTCGTAGGCACTCTTTACGGTGCGATAGTCACAGTCATGTTGTTTTGCCAGTGCGGCATAATTTGGTTTGATTTCATTGATCACGTAAATCATCACTCCTTCACGTATGTCTTTTCTCATCCCTGAACCTCCATTTCGTTGGGGGATAAGAAGAGCATACAAAAATGTAGGAAAACCAACAATTTTACATTGCCGTTTTCCTACATTTTAACGTTGCCGTTGACACTCACTAAAAGGAACTATCACTTTATCACTGTTTATTTTATGCTTCTTCAAATTAGCTTACTTCCACAATAGGACAAGCTACTTGATAATTTATTCTAATAACCAGTCAACGATATATTTAATCTCGATATCATTCTCTTGTTTCGTCTCTTGATAATAGCTGCTAACCAACATCTTCTTACAATTGTCATTAATTTTATTGAAACCTTCCGTTGCATCAATAGCCTCTGACAAATCAAAAACGCTCCTAACATATACAGTCTCATCTAGCCGTGTAGCGACAAATCCTATTTCTCTATTATCCAAATAGCCAACATCAACATGATAGCCTCGTCGCTTTAATTCCATATATACAATGCTTTCCATAGAACTAATGTTATCAGCAGCTTGTCCAAGCGTACTTCTATTCAAACCAGAATCAACCATGAAATACTTGCCATTTGTTTTTAGATACTCATGATTCTCAATGTCATATTTCTTTACTTTATCAAACAGATAGCTTGTTTCCAAGAGATTTAGGTATCGTCTTACTGTAGGGACAGAAGTTACTACTCCTCCATCATTCAAAGTATTCGAGATTTTAGATGCATTCAAAAATGAGCCAATATTCGTTAACAAAAAACTGATAACACCTTTTAATGATGCTGAATCTTTGATAAATGATTTATATACAACATCTCTTAAAACACTACTAGCAAATATTCCTTGAAGGGCTGTATTTTTTGATTCTTCATGTGTTAGCAAGACTGCTGGCATCCCACCATACTTCTCAAATTCATCATAAACTTCATCGATGGTCTTTGAATCTGATGACATCTGTTTCACCTGTAAAAATTCTTTGAACGACAACGGATGAACTAAAATCTCACTACAGCCACCATATAATTCGTCTGAAAGGACATCAGAATTTGAGCCAGCTATCATAACATCACAATCAGAATTGGCTTTTAGATCATTTATCACTTGTTGCCAACCAGTTACTAATTGTATTTCATCAAACAACCAGTAGATTCCATCTTGTATTTGAAGGTTCAATTTGTTTAAAGCTGTTCTTAACCTCTCTTGATTGTTGATAGATTGACAGTCATAACTTTCGAAATCCATATAGACAATATTCCTATCTGGTATCCCTTCATTGATCAAGTGTATTTTATATAACTTCATTAAGGATGATTTTCCCGAACCACGAACTCCAGTCAAAATTTTGATGGCATCAGAATCTTTGAGCTGTATCATCTTATTTAAGTAGATAGGCCTTTCGAACACAATTCTCCACCTCAATGCTTCCTTGATTCTATTCAACAGATTTAAAGTTACGTTTAAATAATCATGAAACTACACTATTTATAAAGATAACTTTCAATTGCTGATAATCGTTGAACTCATTCAATCTTGGACAAATAACGATAAATTGTTGTACGTGATACATTCCATTTTTCAGCTATCGTTTTTATTGGTGTTCCGTTGTCAACAAGAGTTTTTAATAACTCTAAATCCTTTCCAGTTAGCTTTTCAGGTCGGCCACCTACTCGTCCTCTCGCCCTGGCGGCAGCACGTCCAGCTTCGGACCTTTCCAAGATAAGGTTTCGCTCAAACTCAGCAAATGCTGCGAAAAGGTGAAACATTAATTGCCCCGTAGAACTGGATTTATCCATCGTAATTGACTCTTGGAGACTATGAAAACTCACGCCTCGTTCATTCATTCTATTTACCAAAGTAATTAGATCTTCCATATTTCTACCTAACCTATCTAACCGCCAAACAACTATCTCATCTCCACTACGAGCAAAATCTATAGCAGATTCCAATCCAGGACGATGGCTTTTTGCTCCACTAATATGGTCTGTAAAAACTTTCTCACACCCAAATTTATTCAAACTATCAAGTTGTAAATCTAAATTCTGTAATCCAGTTGATACTCTAGCGTACCCTATTTTCATTATGTCATCTCCTCGATATCCCTAGTGTAACATAACTTAATTAAAAGTATATAACTGAACATAGATTTTGTTACGAGTTTATGAACACTTTTTCTATAAGAAATACTACTATTTAAACAAATATGCGAAATGTCCAGAAAATGGTCATTTTCTGGACACTTATTTTCACTGATATCAGCTTAGATAACCTCGATAAATCGATTCCAAAGTACAGGTCTTTTATATAACTATGTTTTCCTATATGAGTCAATAAAAAAGGAAGCCCTCCAGAGAACTCCCTATTTGTAGCTATATAAAAGTCAATAAGAGATTAATCAGTATTTTTCCAAAACATTATTTTCTTTTTTTCGTCATAACCAACATTTTCTATACTATCTACAATAAAATTGCAATTTTCATTTTTACAAATACTATGATGGATTTCCTGCCTACGTAATTCTTCATATGCATCGCGATAACTAGGGTAATTACTCTCTAAATCGTCAATAATATCTATATATTGGGGATTCAATATAAATCCACTTTCTTTACACTTCGGACAAACCATTTCAATTTCCAATATAAGTTACTCCCCTATCGAATCATTTTCAATTTTAAAATCTATGTCTAAGTCTAAATGGAGTTCATTAAAAAGAGCTTCTATATCACAAAATACGGAAACTATTTCAATGAAATCTCCTTTTAGAAATTTGTCTCTTTTCTCTGAATAATATTCAGTAATGTTTTCCAAGTTTATATGTTTAACAAAATTACAATGTTGTAAATCTTCTTGCCAAAAATAAGAGATTGCTTTACCACTTTTCCTTAATTGGTATTCCATTCGGTTGTGCTTAAAATCCGGATAAATTCTTCCATTATTATAAAAATCTACCAAACAGATGTTTAAATGATTAAACACTCTATCAATATTTTTTTTATGAAAGTCTTCGAACCATGATAATTGCATTTTTTTCATTAATTGGCTTCTCAACTCATTATCTAAAGGAAAATGAGCTTTCTGTCCATCAAAATCAAAATAATACTTATTTTTATGTTGAATTATCTGATTTAAATTTACCTCATACTCAATCCAATCAATTGTAATTCCATATCGATTATACAAAGTGAGCTTATATATCCAATCATTTGTTGGATTTTCATTTATCTTAAATTCAGACTTCAATTCATCAATTTCTTGTTTTTCTGCGTGACTCAATTCTATACGGTTATAATGGTAATATTTCTTACACTTTGCTTCTTTATCGATAAGCTTATTTAGTGATTGCACTTTATAATAGCAAAATTTTTCAATCCGTTCTTTTAATTCCTCATCCGTTAAATCCTCATGCTCTATGTCAGTAAGCTCAAGGAACTGTGCAATTTTTTCTGATGACAATTCATTCCATCTGTAATGAATCTTTGCACATAACACTTCAACATCAAATGTTTTGAGTTCGTAATCAAAATCTTTAAATGTAAATGTGGATTTAAAAGCTTTTAACCATAGTATCAATAGGTCATGATAAGATGGTTCTGAACCAACATATACCTCCTCAAATGAAATAAGCTTCTCTAGCTTTCTTTTGACCGTTTTAAATAACTCATTGAAATGGCGTTCTTTAAATTCCCAATAGGAATACTTCATAGCTTCTTGCTCAGCTCTATCATACTCTACGTTACCAAAAAACTTGTCATAGTAATATCTACTTTTAGTGTACTTATACTTTCCTTCATCCTTCACTGACTGTGAAAGAATACCACTTGCAATAAGCCATCGCTTAGGAGTCATTTGCCAATCAGTATACTGCCTTATATCTTTCTTCGCATATCTAGCTTGTTTTGTTCTTCCAATCATATAATCCCATATTAGAGCTGTTGCATCATTATTATAGTTTTTTACATTATGAGATCCAGTTCCATTAGTTTGAACAAGCTTTTTTTGCTTATTCTTGTCTCCTAAGATAATACTTAAATCTTTTCCAGCAGTTCCTGGTACCCGATGAACAAATTCATAATCCTGAATAATTCGTTTTTCAATTTCTGACCATCGATAATTACCATTTTTTTTGAAATAATTTCTATCTCCGACAGTTACATATTTTTTCCCTCTATCAATTTGATTTTTAAAATATGTCATTGTCATTTTTCTTCCATCTTTTGTCATAAACATCTCCTAACAGTTTTACGAAGTAGCTAAATCAAAATCCCCCTAAAATTTAGATAACTATCCACATAAATAAGCTGCGTCTTTATACCTGTAATTATCTTCTGGGAGAAGAATAATTATAGGTATAAAGGAGTAGTAAAAATGAGCAACTAATGAACTTAAATTTAGTTAACTACAGTTTTTTCACTTCGCAAAACCTCTTTTTCACGTAAAAAACAACAGCATCTATTATACACAAAAAGTCCCTATTTTTCATTTTTGAACCTGTCTAAATTTTATACTCAAAAGTCTTTTCTAAATAAAGTCTTTTTTTATTTTGCAAATTTGGAGTGCAGCACCCAGTTAATGTGAACCATAACAATAATTAACATATGGAAGCTGCCCCCTCTTTAGGGGGGCAGATTAATAAGTGTGGGGGACAAATCCCCCACACAAAAAGGCTGGTCAGTTTCTGACCAGCCCTAGTTCACCATTAATAAGACGAAAGAGTTCTCTTTAGGATTATAGATATTATTCTTTTAAATCTGTAAGGTCCAGCTTTAACTCTGCTGTATCGCCAAAAGATTTTGTGCCCCCTTATAGAAGTATCAATAAACGGTCTAAAAATAGCTTCTATGTCTTTTTCTAAACCATCGTTAGTTCGCATTGAAACATAAGCTACAATTATCTTTCACCGTCCAGATAATGATTTATAAAATACTCATTTTACATAACAAATATCAAATGACAATATTCCTAGTTTTCAGTCGAAGTGTATCATGGTTCAATAACATCGATATTTTACGATTTTTGAACCATGATCACTAGCTAGAAACTATTCATCCTCTGTAAAAAAATCCAAGTCAATTGCATGAATTTCAACAACTTGCTTAACATTAACTCCGACTTTATGACGGATCATTTCTTTAGCTAATCTTTCACCATCTATTAGCATAATTTTCGCTAATTTCAAATTATTAACGTATTCTTTTGCCTCATTAGAAAATTTAGCTGTTGTAATAAATACACCTTGATTTAAGCCTTCATATTTATCATCCATTGCACCTTTGAATTTCTGAATTTCAGGCCGACCGATAGTTCTGCTGGGATCCCAGCGTTTCGCTTGGACATAAATATTATGAAATCCCAATGGATCTTCATTGATGATTCCGTCAATGCCCCCATCACCACTCTTAGTAGTTAATAAACTACCATCACCATACCCCATTGCATTTAGTAGCTTCAGCACAATTTTTTCGAAATAAAAGGGAGAGTTTTCAAGAATTTTCGCAAGAATATCTTCTCTGAGTTCTGCATCGATTAACTCTATTTCGCTGATAATTGCTTCTTCAGGAGTTTCCTCATCTTTACTTATATCTTCTAGATCCTTTTTCTCACGTGATTTATTCTTGAATTTTCTAAACGATTCAAATTGCATTAATTTTTTATTATCAATAGAATCCCATTTCAATAATTCATGCCCCAAATCGGTGATACGATAGCTCCCACGATTAGGACTTACAACAGCACCAGCTTGCTTCAAATAGGATAATGACCATGCTATTCGATTATTATACTGGATAATTCCAGATTCCAAACGAAAGTTTATTTGTTCTTGAGTCAATTTCAAAGCATTGGCAACTTCTTCTCGGATTTCTTTAATAGCTTTTGGCAATCCATCAGATAATGATTGTAAAGTATATGGATACAGCTCCTCATATGTCGGTAAACTCACTGATATCTACTCCTCCAAAACAATAACAAACTATAATTTTTAGTTCTCCACAAAAATAATATAAGTGTATCATGGTTCAATAACATCGATATTTTACGATTTTTGAACCATGACATTCTATAGTATGCTTGCCATCAACTCTGCTTGCTGCACAATCTTATCTACAGCCATCTTCTGCAAATCAGGCGGATAACCATACTTTTTCAACAATCGACGAACAGTCACTCGCATTTTGGCACGAGCGCTTTCTCTAACTGACCAATCGACACTCATATTATTCTTAATCGCTACTGTCAACTCATGAGCAATAGCTTTAAGAGTATCATCACCTAATACTTCTTTAGCAGTTTCATGATCTGCGAGAGCATCATAAAACGCAATCTCATCTCTGGAAAGTCCCAAGTCATCCCCACGTTGAACAGCCTCACTCATCTCTTTTGCCATCTGAATCAGCTCTTCAATGACTTTCGATGTTTCTATAGTTCGCTTATTGTATTTATCAATTGAACCATTTAGCATCTCCGTAAACTTCTTAGCTTGAACAAGGTTTGTTCTTTGAATAGATTTTACCTTGCCACGTAATAAGCGTTCCAAGAGTGTTACCGCAACATTCTTCTGTGGCAAAGCACGGACTTCAGCTAAAAATTCATCCGATAAAATGGACAAGTCAGGCTTTTCCAGCCCAAGAGATTCGTAAATATCAACAACGCCTTCCGCTACTACCGATTTTGATAGTAGCTGTTTCAACTGCTCGTCCACTTGTTTTTGCGTTGGTTTACTCCCAGTGATATCCAGTTTCATCAATGCAACCTTAACCGCTTTAAAGAAAGCTACTTCAGCATTGATTTCTTGTGCTGCTTCTTCTGTTGCACACAAAGCAAAAGCTTTCGACAATTCAGTTACAAGGTCTTTGAAAAGCTTGGTTTGTTTTTTACCCAATCCTAGAATGTAGTCCATCGTATTGTTCAGTGTCTTCATCTTTACAGAAGCTTTCTCACTATTGAAGGATTCGTAGTTCGTACCATACAATAACTCAGTGATTAAATCGTACTTCTCTAACATGACATTCACAGCAGCCGCAACATCTACGCCTGCTTGTTCCTGATCACTTGGAGTATATTCTTGCAATGCTTCTTTCAAGCTATCTGCAATCCCAATATAATCGACGATCAAGCCACCTTCTTTATCCTTGAAGACTCGGTTCACACGGGCGATGGCTTGCATCAAATTGTGACCCTTCATTTGCTTATCCAGGTACATGGTATTCATTGCTGGTACATCAAATCCTGTTAACCACATATCCCGTACAATCACGATTTGCAAAGGATCCTCATTGTCCTTCATCCGATTGGCCAGCTTTTCCCGACGAGCTTTATTCCCAATAAATGGTTGCCAGCTTTCAGGATCACTGGATGACCCTGTCATAACAATTTTGATCCGTCCTTTGTCATCATCATCTGAGTGCCAATTAGGACGTAACTTCACGATTTCCTTATACAAATCAATCGCAATCCGTCTAGACATGGTAACAATCATTGATTTACCAAATGAAGCTTTTTGCCGCTCTTCAAAATGCGCCACAAAATCTTTAGCCAAAGTTTCTAAACGTGACTGCGCTCCTGCCACAGCTTCTAGGCGGCTCCACTTACTCTTTGATTTAGAAACTACATAGTCTTCTTGCTCCTCCATGATTTCATCTACCATAGGATCCAGATCCGTTCCCTCTGGTAATTTTAGTGGGATAATCCGACTTTCATAATAAATCTTTACCGTCGCTCCATCAGCAACGGCTTGAGTCATATCATAAACATCTACATAGTCGCCAAAAACTGCTCTAGTAGATTTATCAGTACTTGCAATCGGAGTTCCTGTAAATCCGATATAGGAAGCATTTGGCAAGGCATCCCGAAGATATTTTGCGTAGCCATACTTCATGACGTACTCATTGTCTTCGGATTGGGTTAGTTTTCCCGAAAAGCCATATTGGCTACGATGGGCCTCATCTGCCATTACAATCACATTGCGACGGTCAGTTAAGGTTGCCATCTTCACTCCTTCATCAGGAGAAAACTTCTGCATCGTGGTAAAGACAATTCCACCAGCTTCCACAGACAATAAACTTCTCAAATCCTCACGACTTTCCGCTTGTTTTGGCGATTGACGTAAGATTTCACTTGATTGGCTAAAGGTCAAAAAGAGCTGGTCGTCTAAATCATTACGGTCAGTTAACACCACAATAGTAGGATTATCCAATTCTTGAATTAATTTTCCTGAATAAAAGACCATGGACAAGCTCTTTCCAGATCCCTGTGTATGCCAGACAACCCCAATCTTTTGATCTCCCTCACAAGAAGCTGCTCGTTTCGTTTCCTCCACTGCACGATTCACTGCATGGTACTGGTGATAGGCTGCCAAGATTTTGATAGTATCCCGTCCATCGTCTTTAAAAAGAATAAAGTGTCGAATCAAATCCAATAATACAGTTGGATTCAGCATACCTTTAATTAGTACCTCAAGCTGTGTATGTGCTGTCCCTGTTTCATTGTGACCATCCATTGTGCGCCAAACCATGAACCGTTCTTCATTACTAGAAATAGTTCCAGCTTTGGCATTAAAGCCATCACTAATCACCATGATCTCGTTAAAGTGAAATAATGTGGGGATGGTTGACTTATAAGTTTGTAGCTGATTAAAGGCATCACTAGTGCCTACATTTTCATTCGTCGCATTCTTTAACTCGATAATAACCAACGGTAATCCGTTTACAAAAAGAATCACGTCAGGACGTTTCTCCTTATCTCCTTCTTGAATCACAAATTGGTTGATTGCGAGAAATTCATTATTTTCTGGATGTTTGAAATCGAATAACCATAACTTTTTCGTGACGTTATTGATGCCTTCTCTAGTCTCCACATCAATACCATCTGTAATGTACTTATGAAACGTTCGATTATTGACCATTAGTTTGGGATGTTGCGGAATCGTCACCTTACGCACCGCCTCATCGATTACTTCCATTGTTAATTCTGGATTAATTGTCATCAGCGCACTTTTTAGATGGTCAACTAACACGACATCGTTGTAGCTTTTGCGAGTAGATAACTCTTCACCTAGTTCAAATTGCGAGCCAGATAGAGCTGTATAACCTACTTCTTCCAGCCATTCCAAAGCTGTTTCTTCTAGTTCTGCTTCGGTGAAATGGAAATCTGTCATTTTGCACCTCCCAATCTTATTCAACCGTTTAGATTAATTTTCCCTATTTTCTCGATACTTCTCAAAATTAAAATGTTCTAACTCAGGATATATAAAACTTTCATTGATATTCATTGTATCAAGATCTTTTAAAATATCAGATATGTTTTCGTTTGGAATTGTCCATTTCTCAAGAATAATACCTTCATCCAAGTAATACTCATCGTTGGACTCTCTTAGCCCCAACAAAATAAAACCACCTTGTTGATTACTAATACGACTATTAGAATTTAATGATTCTACTAAATAATCTTTTGATAGATCCTCTAAATCCAAATTATCACGAAATCCTGGTCTGAAATTTCTCACCTCATGAAGTAACTTCTGTACACTTGCTTTTTTATTAAAAACAGATTTCAGTCTTTCATTGGCAATATAAATTTGGTCATGTAACTGGTATGAATCTAATGAAGAAGTATCCACTTTACCATGCTATCCTTCAGTGATTTGAAACAAAAGCAACGCACTTTCTAAACCATTTAATTCGTTAATTTTTTGTTTTAGGTTAATAACTCCTTCTTTTTTTAATTCCTCTAAAAAAATCACACTACTGATTACATCATGTAAGTCTTCAATACTGATTTTACTTTCGAAAAAATTTTTATAAAGTTCTATTTGAGACTCAGTTAATATTAAATTAGAACTTCTACTAACTATTCTATCTTTATTAAACTCTTGAAATTTATTTGGTTCAATTACCTTAAAATAATACTTAATAAGATTAATTCTAATTATCAAATACTGCTTCAGATTTTCTAATAACCATTTTTTATTATTTTCATCTAATCTAGAAATCGCAGAAACAATAGCTACCTTATCACTAAAAACAGTTTTAACCTCTAATTTTTCCTTATTAAGAATATAAAGATATCCATCACGTTTTTCAGCTTTTTGTTGCTGATTTAGATTGCATGCAAAAAAAGTTGATATATATGGGTTAAACGAAACATCTATTAATCTCGTTGGAATACCATAGTGCTGTAATTTAAGAAGAATTTCAAAATTACTAGACATTCCTTGAAATTCATTGGGTAATTTACTCAGAACACCATTTATCATTGCCGATTCGTCAATATAGCGTTGATTGAAATCATTATTACTCGATCTGAAAATTTTAGGAATCAATTTGTCACTTTGCTTAGTTCCATTTGATTGATCCCTATTTTTATAATCGACTACTCCGCGAAAAATCAATCCCTTAGGATAATCTCACTTAATTCTGCTTATCTCAGTAAATAATTCAGAAAAATTTTTGATCGTTATTTCTTTCATATCTAATCATCCTTTTAAAGACTCAGTTCACCTAATAATAATTTTGGCAACAAACTATCTCGCGTTTTCTTTAATGAATTATTTTCCAATCCTAACTCAATTAGTTTATCTATCAAACCAGAAAATGTTCCTGAAAACATTTTCCATAGTTCATCCGTAGTCGGATAACATACTTTTGAGTTATTCAAGTTTTCACGTTTAATATGTCCCATAGTTGTAGCTTTATCTTTTGCAATCTCAACAAATTGATTCAAATAATGCTTAGTCCATAAGAAATAAAACCATTTTCCATATTGATCAGAAGTAACCTTGAACAGATGTTGGTTTAATCCTGCATTTCCTCCCGTCCATAACTTAACCAGTAATGTTCCAGACCAAGAAAAAATGACATCACCATTAAATACTTTAACATCATCTTTTATATCGATTGAACATCTATCACTAGACGAATCGACAAATCCTTGATTAAGTTCTTTAATTTTTAATACTGGAAGTGAATTATCCATATCTGTTGGTCTAAATTTTTGCATTGCGAGTCCATTTTTATAAACAGCAATTTGAGTAAGCGACTTCACTTCCCACCCCTCAGGTATTTCCCCTAACTCACTATCCACCATCTTACCGCCACTGGATTTGTAAGGATTCCCATTTTCATCAGGAAACTCAAAATCAACAAACCACCGTTTGAAAAGCGTCGCTGCCAGCTCCTCCAACGTAGCAATCATTTGATTATTGAGTTCGATTTTAGAATCAATTTTATACATTATATCTACAATCTTATTTTGAATTAATATATTTGGCATTGGAACTTCTAATCTTTTTAAATCGCTACCACGAATCCCAGCAGCCGAAACCTGCTCCACTATCCCACTAATATTAGATTTTCCAATTAAAGATTGAAAATAGTAATAATAGAAAAGCGGATTACATTTCTTTTTATCTAATCTAACTCTTATCAAATGAGATTCAAATGTTGTTTCTACATTATTTCCTAAAAATATAGAACATTTTCCCGCTCCAGCTAATGTTAAAGACTGTCTCGCAAATAATAAATCATATTTTTTAAGATAACTATTCTCTTTTTCTTTTTCCGTCATGGGTACCAAATCCATTGGTATATCATAAATAATATCATGAGAAAAGATTTCCCCCATGTTTATCATCGGATATCCTATTCCTCGAACTTTTTTAGGTTTACTTAATCCATTTCTTAAAGATGTTTCAAATAGTTGTTCAAATCTCATACCCTATTCCTCCTAGGGCTTTTCTAATTTCTTCTTCCAACTCATGAGATTTAGCAAATTGCTCTGAAAGGGTTGTCGTCAACCGTTCCATTTTTTCTTCAAAAGGTTCACTATCTTCTTCTTCAATCGCTAAACCAACATAACGGCCTGGAGTTAAGATATAGTCTTGTTTCTGAACTTCTTCTAAGCTTGCTGATTTACAAAAGCCAGCTACATCTTCATATTCTTGTTCATTTGTACCTTTCCATGCATGATAAGTATCTGCTACTTTGGCAATGTCTTCTTGACTAAACTCCTTATGGGTACGATCGGCCATAAAGCCTTCTTTACGAGCATCGATAAATAATATTTCACCACGATGATCTCGTTCATTAAGTTTAGCTTTTGATTTTGTCGTGAACCACAAACATACTGGAATCTGAGTGGAATAAAACATCTGTCCTGGTAAGGTGACAATACACTCCACAATGTCTTCATCCACTAGATTTTTACGGATAGCTAGTTCAGCATTTTGACTAGTAGACATACTACCATTTGCTAAGACAAAGCCAGCTGTTCCTTCTGGCGCTAATTTGGATACCATGTGTTCAATCCAGGCATAATTGGCATTACTAACTGGCGGAATCCCATATTTCCAACGAGCATCTTCCGTTAGTTTTTCACCACCCCAATCACTGATATTAAAAGGTGGATTTGCAAGGATATAGTCAGCTCGTAGTCCTTTATGCAAGTCATTATGGAAGGTATCTGCATTGTGCTGTCCAATATTGCCATCAATTCCTCTGATGGCTAAGTTCATTTTGCATAATTGCCAAGTCGTTGGATTCGATTCTTGTCCATAAATAGAAATGTCACCAATTTTTCCTTGATGCTCTTGGACAAACTTTTCTGATTGAACAAACATCCCACCAGAACCACAACAAGGGTCATAAATACGTCCTTCATAAGGTTCTAACATGGCTACAAGCAAACTAACTACTGAGCGAGGCGTGTAAAATTCGCCCCCACCTTTGCCTTCTGCACTGGCAAATTTACTTAAAAAGTACTCATATGTCCGTCCTAATACATCAGTACTCTGACTTGCCTTATCCCCTACTTTAATATTGGTAATTAAATCGATAGTTTCCCCCAAACGTACTTTATCTAATTGAGGTCGAGCATAGTTTTTCGGTAGAACATTTTTTAAAGTTGGATTTTCTTTTTCAATCGCAATCATAGCTTTATCAATGATCTGGCCAATTTCTGGAGTCTTGGATTTCTTATTGATATTTGACCAACGAGCATCGATCGGTACCCAGAAGATATTCTCCGCTAAGTATTCATCTTTATCTTCAGGATCAGCATATTCATCTTCTGATAACTCTGTATGCTTCTCTTCAAAACTATCAGATACATATTTCAGGAAAATTAATCCTAAAACAACATTTTTATATTCGGAAGCATCCATACTGCCACGTAATTTATCAGCTGTTTGCCATAACTGTTCTTCGATTTTTAATTCGGCTGAAGCCATTCGCTATTCCTCCTGTTATAACTTAAATTTTCTCAACAAAAAGGCGCTTTGTACAAAAGTACAAAAAACGCCTGGAATCCGTGCATAGACGCACTTCTATTTTAACAGATTAAAATACACTCTGCATTCAATATCAAAAACATCATAACTCTCAATACTATTCCTAGTTGTTTGTATCACTATCTGGTAATTTTAGAGTTTATCGTAAACAATATTTTCGTAATGATAACCCCCTGAATTACCGCTTCTTTTATATTGAGTATGATAACTTGGCCAATTCTCCAAAGTAAATTGCATTATTTTCTTTTCATATGGAATAAAAATTGCAAGTTCATTGTTCAGTATGGGTGGACACATGTCGTCCTTCATTCGATTTCCATTTAAGTTCACACATATTATTGGTAACCCTAATCTTATAGCTGATTCTATTTCCCACTTAACAAATTTTCTCAGATATTTTGTATTCTTACCTATCAACAAAACAAATACTTTTGAATTGTTCATTCTCTCTCTAAGTTGTCTTTTTATAGATTCTTCTTTACTGGTATCTCTTGCAGAATTAAGATCATGAGCATCATAAAAATTAAAAGTTGTATTATCTTTCTGCTTCCAAGCTTTCATCATCCAATAATAGCGAATATCGTTATCTCCATCAAAAGCTACGTACGTTTTATTTCTATAAGCTACCATCATTAATTTCCCCCTTTAGTCCGAATAAATCTATTTCATCAAACTGATCTTTATAAATGATGATTCTTAGCTTAGCTGGATATTTGAATCTTGTTTCACTTATTCTGAAAGTCCACAACATTATATTCAGTAGTTCGTTAATCGGAATCTTATTAAACCCATTAGAAAAACGTGTAATCCCTGCACCAAAAATTGGAACAGAGACATTTTGTAGTGAATATACCCTATTGATTTCATTCCAAAAAATCAATAGGAAATTGATGTACTCAGACATTGAAAGTCGCGCTTCATTCTTCTCATTAAATTTTGAAAAAGCAGTAAGAATAAAATCACCATCAACAAAAGTACTTCCCAGTTGATAGCTTTTTTGATAAACACCTTTATACCTTTCTTTCATACACGAATTTTCATCATTATTAAAATCGGGATCATCCTCAATTTTTTGTTTTAAATCAGATGGTTTTGTATAATATTTCTGGATAAATTTGCCATGTAATGACTTTTTAGAAATAATTTTATCATCAACTACCGTATCAAAATATTCATTAAAGGGGATAACCTTCAATCCATCCTGTGTAAAAATATCTCCACGAATTATTTCTACCGTAGTTCCTCCAATTTTTAAACTCGCAGATGCTTTCATATTGGCATAAACCCATATTCCAATATAAGTTATCACCAAGATTACTCCAAATAAAATTCCCAGATATAACTTACAATAATCTGGAATCTCAATAAAAATCAGAACCAAGGAAAGAAAGGTGCTAATTACACCAAGGAATCTTAAAAAGACTTTTCTAACACGGTGATCCATAAACTTTATTTTTTTCATCTCTTACTTGCCTCCTTTAAAAAGTAATTTGAGTTACCATAATACAACAAATCTAAAGGGTGAAACTTGTGATTGGATATTCTCCATTCTTTTTGCCATTCTTGTATTTTCTTATTATCAAGTGTCTCTAAACAGCCTAGCTGAGTTTGTACATCATATAAAATATCAAGACCACCATTAGCATATATTTCTTTTTGTCTTTTTCCCAATTGCTCTTTCAAAATTGTTTCTCTTGGATTTTTCTTTTCTATAAGTGATGCTATTTTGAGCTCATTATATATCCATGGAGAATTGGTTTTACGCATGGAAACTTCGCCGACATTTATTGACTCTGGTGTGTTAAGAAAGATTAGACATTCCGTATTATTGATAATATCATTCAGCGCTGTTGATAGCATCATGTGAACATGACTAGTCGTGAAGTTTCTTATATCATAGTTATAAGTTATATTGTCTCCTTTTTTTCTGAGTATTGCATATTCATTATCAATATTTTTCAAAAGCTTATCAGCACTCCCCCAAACAATAGAATCTAGGAAAACTTCCAGTCCAAATTCACGTTTCAGCCATACAGCAAGTCTCTTGGCGGTCCTGTGATCATTATGCGAGTGAGATAAAAAAATATCAGATTTATAATTAGGAAACCAATCATTTATTAATTGCGATCCATCAATTTTATTATCTTCAGTTCTAGGTAAATAAATAGTCTCATTTATTCTGGATAAGAGCTCGTTTTTTTTCGAATCTATTTTCTTTTCAAATAGATCAATTTCATAATTAGTAACGTTCAAAAATGATTGTTTCTCAATAACTGATAAATCTAGGTTGTAACCTTTGTACATCTGCTTATCCTCCAATCCATATCTACTATTATAGCATTTTAAGTTCATTTTTCAAACGTACGTTCGCTTTTGAAGAAGGTAAAAAATCCGTAGACTGATTAAATAATCAAATTTCTACGGACTTCTTATTTATTTCAAATTACTCAATGTACTTGTTTAATCAATTTTTCGATACAATCATCACTGCTTAGACTGCTTAAATATTTCCAAGTTACACTAATAAATATCACTATACCTATACTTAGAATGGTTGTGAAATAACTGGTCCCTTCCACACTAATTTTCTCGGATACATATAGCGGAAGTTAATGGGGATGCACGTATTTTCTAATCACTTTCCGATCCAGTAACGTCTTTATAATTTCTCAAATTTTTTTATTCAAACTTCATTGTTGTTGTAATCAAACAGCTTCTATTCCCCATCACATCTTCCCCTCTCTTAACAAACGCTCCAATGGGGTGACTTTTGTATTTTCCAAAATATCCGCATCGCTCAAGGAATTGAGATAGGTTTGTGTTGTCTTAATATTGGAATGCCCTAATAAGCGACTAATTGTATAGAGATTAACCCCACTCTTCAATAGTTTCTGCGCATAATAATGTCTTAAGCTATGACAACTTCTTCGCTTGACCTCATCCCTGACCCCGATTCCATTTGCTGCATCTTTCACTATCTTCTCCAAAAGAACATTATTAGTTATTTTCTTGCCAGATTTATTGACGACAAGATAGTCATCTATTTCACGATAATTGCGCAAATTATTAAAGTAACCTCGTTTTGTTTTCTGGTATTTTTTGATGGACAATTGCAGATATTGCGAAATAGGAACAACCCGTTCTTTACGACCTTTTCCCATTAATTGAAAGAAAGTACCCTTAAAATTATCATTTAATAAGCAGCGGACTTCTTCTGCACGTAGACCACAATCAGCCATAATTTCAATAATTAGTCGATTCCGTTGATTGACAAATCCTGAGTGATCGTAGAAGCCAATCATCGCTGCTACCTCTTGATCATTAAAAGTATTGATTAAGCGTTTCTCTGATTTCAAATATTGAATGTCTAGCATAAAGTTTCGATCAATATATTCTTCCGTAAAAAGGTACTTATAGAAGGTCCTGAGAGCTTTTAAAATCTGATTAATATAATTTGCACTGCGTTCTTCTTTCATCCATAAGATAAAACTCTTTACATGAGGTTTCTTGATTTCTTCCAACTTATCTAGTTCGAACTCTGAAAATATGTAACTACTAAAAACTCGTATTTGGGATCGATACGTTTCAATCGTCCTTTTAGACAAATTTCTTACCCGACAATCCAACAAAAATTCTTCTACGCCTTCTTGAAATAGCATTTTTTACGCCCCTTTTCTTAAGAAAAACAGAAGAAAGTTAAATCACCAGGTATGACGAATTAGACGCTTTTTGTACTTAGCAATACTTGAAAAACGGTAGTACGCAAAAATTGGTATACCTCATAAACAATCTAACTGCATAAGAAAAAGCCTGCAAGGATTTCTCCTCACAGGCTTTTCCAATCAAGTAAACAAGCGTAATGGCTTATTTGTTTTTTAAGTTGTAGAATGCGTTAACGCCTTTGTATTCAGCAACTTCGCCTAATTGGTCTTCGATACGTAATAATTGGTTGTATTTAGCAATCCGGTCAGTACGTGAAAGAGAACCAGTTTTGATTTGGCCAGCGTTTGTTGCAACAGCGATATCAGAGATTGTTGAATCTTCTGTTTCACCAGAACGGTGAGAAACAACTGCTGTGTAACCAGCTTCTTTAGCCATTTCAATTGCGTTGAATGTTTCTGTTAATGTACCGATTTGGTTAACTTTAATAAGGATTGAGTTACCAACGTTACGTTCGATACCTTCAGATAATTTTTCAGTGTTTGTAACGAATAAATCGTCACCTACTAATTGAACTTTGTCGCCTAGTTCAGCTGTTAATTTTTCCCAGCCTTCCCAGTCGTTTTCGTCCATACCATCTTCAATAGTGATGATAAATGGATATTTTTCAACTAATTCTTTCAAGTAAGATACTTGTTCTTCAGAAGTACGTTTTGCTCCGCCTTCACCTTCGAATTTAGAATAGTCGTAAACACCGTTTTCGTAGAATTCAGAAGCTGCACAGTCAAAACCTAAACGTACATCGTCGCCGATTTTGTAGCCAGCTTTTTCAACTGCTTTAACGATTGTTTCAACAGCATCTTCAGTACCTTCAAAGCGAGGTGCGAAACCACCTTCATCACCGACTGAAGTTTCTAAGCCGCGTTCTGATAAGATAGATTTCAATGCGTGGAATACTTCAGCACCCATGCGCAAGCCTTCTTTAAATGTAGGCGCACCTACAGGCAAGATCATGAATTCTTGGAATGCGATTGGCGCATCTGAGTGAGAACCACCATTGATGATGTTCATCATAGGAGTTGGCAACACTTTAGTATTGAAACCGCCTAAGTAGTGGTATAAAGGTACTTCCAAGTAGTCAGCAGCTGCACGAGCAACAGCGATAGAAACGCCTAAGATTGCGTTAGCACCTAATTTACCTTTGTTAGGAGTTCCGTCTAATTCGATCATTGCTTTGTCGATAGCCATTTGGTCACGAACATCGTAGCCAATGATAGCTTCTGCAATAATGTTGTTTACGTTGTCTACGGCTTTTTGAACGCCTTTGCCGCCGTAACGAGATTTGTCGCCATCACGTAATTCAACGGCTTCGTATTCACCAGTTGAAGCACCTGAAGGAACCATACCGCGACCAAAAGCACCTGATTCTGTGTATACTTCTACTTCGATTGTTGGGTTACCACGTGAATCAAGGACTTCGCGTGCGTAAACATCAGTAATAATTGACATGTTTGTCTCTCTCCTTTGATTTGTATTTCAAAAGGGTTAAAACCCTTCATCCACAATTTTAGTGAATTTTGTACATTTCTGCAAATCAAAACTCAGCTTTTTAATGTTGTTGTTAGATTATTTAACTGCATCTAATAAGGCTAAGAATGAATCCGCTTGTAAGCTTGCGCCGCCGACTAATGCGCCGTCAACGTTTTCTTTTGCCATATATTCTGCAATGTTTTCAGGTTTAACTGAACCGCCGTATTGAATACGTACTTTATCAGCTACTTCTGAACCGTATAATTTTGCAACAGTTTGACGTACCACGCCACAGATTTCGTCTGCGATGTTGGCATCAGCAGATTTACCAGTACCGATTGCCCAGATTGGTTCATAAGCAATTACCATGCTTGAAACTTGTTCAGCAGATAAATCAGCTAAACCTGCAGTGATTTGTCCTTCAATCCATTCAGCAGTTTTGCCTGCTTCATAAGTTTCTAAAGATTCACCACAGCACAAGATTGGTGTCATACCGTTAGCAAAAATTGCTTTGGCTTTTTTATTGATTTCTTCGTCTGTTTCGTGGAAATATTCGCGACGTTCAGAGTGACCAATAATCACATATTGTACGCCAAGATCCGCAATAGCAGCTGGTGAATTTTCACCAGTGAAAGCTCCTTCGTTTTCCCAGTAACAGTTTTGAGCTGATAATTGGACGTCAGAATCTTTTAAGCTCCAAGCTAATGGGGCTAAAAACAACGCTGGTGAACCAATCACAGAATCCACAACATCTTTTGAAGGAACAGCTGTTTTTACTGCTTCTGCAAAGCTTTGTGCATCTGATAATGTTTTGTTCATTTTCCAGTTACCGGCGATAATTGGTTTACGCATTTTGTGCAACTCCTCTTTTTAAATTCAACAGTAATATTCATATTACGCTTTAAATTATTTATCGTTAATAGCAGCTAAACCTGGTAATGTTTTACCTTCTAATAATTCTAAAGAAGCGCCGCCACCAGTAGAAATGTGAGTGAATTTGTCAGCAAAGCCTAATTGTTCAGCTGCTGCTGCAGAATCCCCACCACCGATGATTGTAGTTGCGTCTTCAAGATTAGCAATGGCTTCACAAACACCAATAGTACCATTGGCAAAGTTAGACATTTCAAACACACCCATAGGTCCGTTCCAAACAACAGTTTTTGCACCTGCTAATGTTTCAGCAAATAAAGCAATTGAAGCAGGGCCGATGTCTAATGCCATCACGTCGCCTTCAATTTCACCTTCAACTGTTTGTGTTGGTACATCGTTTGAAAATTCTGCTGCACAGATATTATCAATTGGTAATACTAATTTGTCGCCCGCTTTTTCGATTAAGCTTTTTGCTAATTCGATTTTATCTGTTTCAACTAATGATTTACCAATTTTCATTCCTTTGGCTGCGTAGAAAGTATATGTCATACCGCCACCAATCAAAATCTTGTCTGCTTTTGGAATCAAGTTTTCAATTACGCCGATTTTATCAGACACTTTTGCCCCACCAAGGATAGCAATCATTGGACGTTTAGGGTTTTCAACGGCTTCACCGATGAATTTGATTTCTTTTTCCATTAAGAAACCAGCAACAGTTGGAATGCCAGTTGAAGCAATTCCCACGTTTGAAGCATGAGCGCGGTGCGCAGTACCAAAAGCATCATTTACAAATACATCACCTAAAGAAGCCCAGTATTTGCCTAATTCAGCGTCATTGCCGCTTTCTTTTTTACCATCGATATCTTCAAAACGTGTGTTTTCAAATACCAAAACATCGCCATCTTGCATGTTCGCAATTGCATCTTCTAATTCTTTACCGCGTGTTTCAGGTACAAAAGTTACGTCTTTACCCAATAATTCACCCAAGCGTTTTGCTACAGGAGCTAAAGATTTACCTTCTTTATCTTCTTGTGTTTTAACACGGCCTAAGTGAGAGAATAAAATAGCTTTGCCACCGTTGTCGATTACGTATTTGATAGTTGGTAAAGCAGCTTTGATACGAGTATCGTCACCGATTACGCCATCTTTCAAAGGAACGTTGAAGTCAACACGAACTAAAACTTTTTTATCTTTTAATTGAATGTCTTCGATTGTCTTTTTAGCCATCTTTATGTTTGCCTCCTAAATTTATTTCATAAAAAAAGCGGAGAAGCGCGTCGCTTCCCCGCTTTAAAAGTACTACATTAGATTACGCAAAAGCGCAGATCTTATAATTTAGCGAAGTATTCTAAAGTACGAACTAATTGAGCAGTGTAAGACATTTCATTGTCGTACCAAGCAACAGTTTTCACTAATTGTTTGCCACCAACAGATAATACTTTAGTTTGAGTTTCGTCGAATAATGAACCATAAGTCATACCAACGATATCTGAAGATACGATTTCATCAGTGTTGTAACCGTAAGATTCGTTAGAAGCTTCTTTCATAGCTGCATTTACTTCGTCAGCAGTAACTTCTTTGTCAAGAACAGTTACTAATTCAGTTAATGAACCAGTTGCGATTGGCACACGTTGAGCAGCGCCGTCTAATTTACCGTTCAATTCTGGGATTACTAAACCAATAGCTTTAGCAGCACCAGTTGTATTAGGAACGATGTTTTCAGCAGCAGCACGAGCACGACGGAAGTCGCCTTTAGGGTGTGGTCCATCAAGAGTCATTTGGTCACCAGTGTAAGCATGGATAGTTGTCATTAAGCCTTCAACAATACCAAATTTGTCATTTAAAGTTTTAGCCATAGGAGCTAAACAGTTAGTTGTACAAGATGCACCTGAAATAACTGATTCTTTACCAGTTAATGTTTCATGGTTTACGTTGTAAACGATTGTTGGTACGTCGTTTCCACCAGGAGCTGTAATAATTACGCGTTTAGCGCCACCTTTTAAGTGTAATTCAGCTTTTTCTTTAGAAGTGAAGAAACCAGTTGATTCCAACACGATATCTACGCCTAGGTCGCCCCAAGGTAATTCTTCAGGGTTACGGTTAGATAAAACTTTTACTTCTTTACCGTTTACTGTGAAAGAACCTTCGTTTACTTCAACTGTTCCGTTGAAACGCCCTTGAGTAGTGTCATATTTTAACAAGTGAGCTAACATTTTTGCGTCTGTTAAGTCGTTGATTGCAACTACTTCGATTCCTTCTACATCTTGGATACGACGGAATGCTAAGCGTCCGATACGTCCAAAACCATTGATACCTACTTTAACTGTCATTAAAGATTTCCTCCTTATGAAAATCAGGTTTTTTATTTTAAAGGGTCTCCCCTTTTAAAATCTCATTAGCAGCAGCTTCATCCGTGAGAAGCCACGTTTGTTTTGGTGCATTTTGCATATAAGCATTGATTGCTTTGGCTTTACTTTTGCCCCCGGCAATAGCCAAGATAAGCGGCACCGTTTGTAAATCTTTTAATTGCAAACCAATTCGTGGTACTTTATAGACCACTTTTCCCGCTTCATCAAAGAAATAACCAAATGATTCTGCGACTGCGTTTGCTTGTTTTAACATCAAAATTTCTTTTTCACTCATCTTGCGTCTGGCTGCCATATGCAGTGCTCGTCCAATACTATGGATAACACAATTGGCTTGGCTTATCAAGTTTAATACCTCAAGGATTGAGGGCTCTTTCATCAACGAACGATACGTATCTGAACTGAGTTGTTCTGGGACATATAATGCCCGATGTTCCCCATTAGACCTCATAGCCATCATAGCAGAAACCGAGTTAGCTTGTACAGTCAAAGCCTCCCCAATACCACCTCTAGCCGGTACAAACAAGTTATGCCGCTTATCACTTTCAAGGTTTGTCAAACACTCTGCCACTTGGGCCATCGTTGTCCCACCCATTACAGCAATAATGTTTTTTCCTTCAGGTAAAAGTAAATCTAAAGATTCATTTAGACTTTCACCAAAGTTTTTCACGACTTTTTCTTGACGATCGCTGTCCCCAGCGGAAATCACGCAACGGGCAATCCCAAAATGATTGGCCAAATGCTTTTCCAATTGATGAACGCCAAATAACTGATCCATGACTTTACCCAAATCGGTAAAAACTTTTTCACCGGTTTTAGTCAAACTCATGCCGCTTTTAGTTACATCAATCAAAGCCAATCGTTTTAGTAAATCCGTTTCAGTTCGTAAGACCCGTTCAGTCATATGCAAACTCTCTGCAAGATTTCGGCGACCAATAGGCTGCATCCAGTAAATGTTACGCAAGATTTTGTAGCGCTCTTGCAAAACGTGTAGGATATCAGGAGCAACTGCTTCAATCAATTTTAAGTCATCAAGCATGATTACTCTCCTTTTTAACATTGGACGTTTAATGTCCATCGTAGACCTATTTCGACCCATCAAGATCAAAAAAAATTTCCGCAAGTTAAATTTCTTTAACCTTACGAAATTAATATTACCATTTTCACTACTATTGTGCAACTAAAAAGCAAAGAAAAATCCGCGCGAAAACTGTTCTATACCTTTAAATCGCTTTATTAATTGATTTACCGCCAAGTGACAATTTGCACATTTAGTAGACAAAGAAAACATTCATCAGGTCGATGGAATCATAGAAAATAATAAGAATCATTTCTGAATGATTCAATTCCTTTAAAAATCATGTTAAAATAACTCAGTAGTTTTGTGAGAGCGTTTTTTCATACTTACAAAAAAAGACACCTTCTTGGCTAGAAGATGTCAATACGCGCTCTAAGGGAATCGAACCCCTGTCTCAAGAACCGGAATCTTACGTGATATCCACTACACTAAGAGCGCCGAACATATGTTAGTTTAGCTAATAATCAGAATAAAATCAAGAGGAAAATACATGAAATTTCAACAAAGTTTTTCACAAAAGCAAAAACAATCCCAAAAGCTTGCTATGACACAGTCGTTACAGCAATCCATTCAAGTTTTACAATTTTCAATTGATGAATTGGCTGAATTTGTTGAAACACAAGCGATGGAAAATCCATTAATAGAAGTTTCCGAACCCAATTATGCTTTAACTTATTCCAAACCGCGTTCTTCTAGTGGCGAAGAATTAAATTATTTAAGCCAAATTCCTGATGATCGAATTTCACTATTTGAATATTTAATCGATCAAGTTCACTTAAACTATCGCGACACTTTTTTACGCGATATTACTTTATTTTTAATCGAATATATCGATTTAAATGGCTTTTTAACAATTGATTTAGATGAAGTAGCGATAAAGAAGAAAGCCACTAAAATTCAAGTATTAGATGCCTTAACTTTAATTCAGCAATTGGATCCTGCCGGTGTTGGCGCCCGAAATCTACAGGAATGCTTGATGCTCCAAACGGAACGGGACGACTCTGCGCCTAATTTAGCATATCTTATTTTAGAAGAACATTTTGAAGAATTGGTCAATCGTAAATGGCCAGAATTAGCCAAGGCGCTCGCAATTCCAGTTAGCGAAGTCCAAACAGTGTTTGATTACATCCAAACACTAACCCCTACCCCCGGCGCAAGTTTTGGCACAACAGACGGTCTTTACATCATTCCTGATTTAACTGTGAAAATAAATGCGCAAGGTAAAATTAAAATTATTAGTAATCGCCGTGGAATGCCAGAAATGCATTTTCAACAAAGCTACTTTGATCAAATGGCAAAAAAAGCGGACGCTCAGACGCAAAAATATTTGAATGAGAAAAAGCAAGATTTTGAATCCCTTCAAAAAATGGTGCAGCAACGTGGCGATACCATTTTACGTGTGGGACAAGCAATTATTGCTAATCAACAAGATTTTTTCTTCGATGATAGCCGCCCGATTAAACCGTTGATTCTAAAAGATATTGCTGCTGAATTGGAAATTCATGAATCGACTGTGAGCCGCGCTGTTAATGGAAAATATTTAGAAACAGATTTTGGTATTTTTGAATTAAAACACTTTTTCAGCCAAAAAGTTGGAATTCAAAACGAAAACGGTGAAGAGGTGTCCACTGATAATGTCAAAGTTCGTCTGCAAACACTTGTAGCTGATGAAGACAAACGCAAACCTTTGTCCGATCAAAAGTTAGTTGATTTATTAAAAGAGGAAGGTCTCGACATCTCCCGCCGCACTGTTGCTAAGTACCGGGATGCCTTAAAAATCCCAAGCTCCAGTAAACGCAAACGGTTTGACTAATGAAACAAAACTTTTTAAATAGACTATAAAAAAGCTGCTTAGAAATGAAGTGCTCTCAAAAAACTAATTTTGAGAGACAATCCAAAATTTCTAAGCGGCTTTTTCATTTATTGGGTCTTCTTTCTGGACTCACCCACGTACCACTACCATGACCTAGAATTGTTTTAATCGCTGGAATTAGCGTGGTTAAAATCGTTAACGCATTCATCATCCAATATAACAGCATATAAAATGGTGCAAAGATAAAATAGCGCAATTTTTTTCCTCTATCATCAATAAACAGTGCGGCACCTAATTGTAAAAAGCCTGCCACCATTTGAAAGTTCACAAAAATAAACGCCATCGCAAACATATGAAAGATTCGTTCATAATTTTGGGTCACGAGAAAATGAATAAGTGTTAACAAGAAAATTAGACTAGAAAGCCAGAAAAATAATGACCAGAGAATACTCAACGTTTGATCAATAAACATAATCAACTGATTAAAATGCTTAATAGGATGCAAAACAATTTTGGGGAAATTAGTTAACCAAACTTCAGTCCCCCCTTTTGCCCAACGCTTACGTTGCCGATAAAGCATTGGAAGTGTATCAGGTACCATCATATAAAACATAATATCTGGTGCAAAAACCGGCACCCAACCCAACAGTTGCTCATCCCAAGCAATACTAATATCTTCAGTGGCCCGATCTTGGCGAAATAATCCCGCATCTAATAGCGCTGTTTTTCGATACATGGTATTGGCACCACTAAAGGCATACATCGTATTTAAAGTTCCTTGTTGACTGCGTTTAATTACCCCGACAATACTGGAAAATTCAACAATCTGCGCTTTTTCAATAATTTTGGAACGGTTTAAGACATCCATATTGCCTGTCACTGCGCCGATATTATCGTCTTGGGAGGTCATAAAATAATTGATATATTTTATTAGTGCATCTGGTTCTGGAATTGTATCTGCATCATTACTTAAAATATACTCCCCTTTTGCAAAAGCAAAGCCAATATCAAAGGCATGGGCTTTCCCTTTATTTTTCTCAATAGTGATCACTCGCAAGCGTTCTTCTTTTGTGACCAGGTCTGCTAATATTTTAGCCGTATCATCAGTTGAGCCATCATCAACTACCAAAACTTCGTAATCGTAATAATTTATTTCGTGGAGTAAATAGTGAAGTGTTTTTTCAATTACAGTTTCTTCATTGTGGGCTGGGACCATAATGGTAATATAGGGCTGTTTATCCGCTGGAATTTCTTTGAAACCTTTTTTTTGGTAGCGAAATAAAAGCCGATAACATACCACGCCAATAAACCACATAAACGCGCCTAAAATCGGGTAGGTAAACAAAATGAACAGCATCACATTTAAAACAAAATCGAGATATACATTACCTGTTTGAACGATTTTCATCTGTTTCCTCCTTTTTGAAGACGTCATTTAATTCTTCTTTGGTAATATTTTTTTCTGCTGGCACCACATAAGTTTTTGTGACTGTTCGGACGGTTGTCGGACCAAAACGGGCGGTATAAAATTTATCTAACGCGCGGCGTTTTTTCAACATAGCATCAAAATCGTAAGTGAACTCTTGACTATACCTGTCTTTTATTTGACGATTACTCCGCAACGTCATAATCACGGTGAAGATAGTAGCGCCAACAAAGAAGAGGAAAAAGACTTTTAGTAAAAAGTAAAACGTATCAATTCCTTCTTGATAATTCCAGACAGGTTTCACATTCTTATGATTGCGTAATAAAGTAGAGGTAACCGTCCAATAGATTGGTATAATTACACCAAGCCACGCAATTATTGTCAGCACAATCGTACGTAACTTTAACCAAAAATGACCTTTTTCAAAAAAATCATCTTCAAAGACCGTATTTTCTACTTTTTTGTCCGTAGATTTTGGGTTTGCTTTATTTTGATTTGCTTTCATCACTACACCCCTTCCTCTCTTTTAGTATTTCGTAATTATTACAATTTTGCAAATCAAAAGAATTTTTTCACAATTATTGACTGTTTTGAGAAAAACAAAAAGCCTGCACAAAATGTGCAGGCTTTAATTTAATTCTTATTGTTCGTCTTCATCATCGTCATCAAAGTCATCTAAATCATCATCGTCATCAATAATTGTCAGATCTTCTTCGATATTCCCAGGTACTTCTTCTTCATCGTCAGAATTATCGTCGGCGCCAATTTCTTGTAAGTCGCTGTTGTATGCTGAGATTTCTTCATCATCTTCATCATCATCATCATCAAACAATTCTTTGTCGTCTTCATCTTCTGGATCGGCATCTTCTGGATCATCATCGTTATAATCGATGGCATCTTCATCATCGTTAATAAAGGCATTCACCTTTTTACGTTTACGTTTGCGTGGTGTGTCTTCTTCGTCTTCATCAAGACCATGAGACAACTCTTCATCAATCGAGTCAATAGCATACCATGAACGCAACCCCCATCGGTTTTCACCTAATGAGATAAAGCTGCCGTCAATGTTTAAATCGGTATAAAATTGGGCCAATGAATCACGAATCTCGCTATCAGATTTACCCAAATATGTTTGAATTTGGTTTGCTAAATCCGAAAACTCCATTACGTCGCCCTGTTGCTCTAAAATCGCATGAGCCACTTCGATCATGGACAACTCGTTTTTGTTTGCCCCTTCAAATACTGTAATTTCCAAAATAGGACACGTCCTTTCGCAGTCTACGCCTTATCATACAAAAATGTTTTGAAAAAATCAATTTATTTCGCAAAATTATGCTGTGAAATCTAAGCTGATTTGATATTCTCCTACGCGCTCATCAGCCATATACAAATCATAGTCAATGAAAATGGTGCCAGAGGTCGGGCGATCTTTCAAGCTAATGTGTAGATTTTTAGTAAAAGTACCAAAATACATCACACCATACGGGGTTGTATAACTCGTTTCTAATTTTTTCTTATAATCAAATTTCAAACGCAATCGCATTTCTCCTGAACGGGTTAATTGCACGGTTCCATCGGGCATAATTTTGATAATAACGGGAATCGCTTCTCCACTTTCTTGTACTTCCTGATACCGAATGTATAGTTTATCGCCAATTGTGACCAGTTGTCCCGGCAAATCAAAACTAAAGTCTTGTACTTCATTGTGTTGCTTCACTTTTGTTTTTAGCTGGATTGAAACTGGTACGCCATTTTTTAAATCCATTGTTATATCCTCCACTTCTCACAATCATTGCAAAAGTATTTTTGTCACGCAATCATACTTTTCATCTTTAGTTTCATTCTTCACAGTTTTACCACTTTTGTCAAACAATGCGTCTATTTCAAGGCCTTCTGTTATTTTTTCAACTCTTTTTCGTATATAATGAAAGAAAAGTGTAATTTATTCTTTTCACTTGAAAAGGATAGCACTTAAAACTTTGCTGTTTTTATCGTAATTTATTAAAGTTTACAATAAAAAACAGTTATTTAGGAGTTTGCATATGAATTTGAGTTTAGATCAACCCATTTATCCCAACCAACAGGCGCTTTTGCCTTTTGCTTTAACAGATGTCTTAATCGAATCGGTAAGTCAAAATAAACAGCCCATACTGCATTTTTGGCAGTTAGAAAATACCATGATTTTAGGCATGAAAGATACCCGTGTTGCCAATCTTAAACAAGGAGTCGCACACTTACAAACTGCCGGTTATCCGCCTGTGATTCGGAGTGCCGGCGGATTAGGTGTTATTAGTGATCCCGATGTCTTAAACATTTCTCTTTTTATTCCCCAAGGCAGTCATACCACCAGTTCTGCTTATGAAGAGATGTATCGCTTAACACAAATGGCATTTCCAGAGTTAGCAATTGTTACGGGAGAAGTTTTTGATTCTTATTGCCCAGGAACGTATGATTTAAGTTCTAATGGAAAAAAAATCGCCGGTATTGCCCAACGAAAAATTAAAGCAGGTATCGCCATTATGATGTATCTGAGTGTCTCTGGTGCTCAGCAAAACCGGGGTCAAATAGTAAGAGATTTTTATTTGACAAGCTTAAAAGAACATTTCGGTCAAGACGGCTATCCACCAGTCAATCCCGCCAGTATGACCACTGTTTCAGACGTTTTGGCTGAAAAAATCACTATCGCTCAAACCAAAGAACGCTTCTTAACAGCTTTTAGTAAGCTAAAAAAAAGCAATGTCTCTCAAATGGATAGCAGCGATTGGCTAATGGCAACCGAAAATAGAGCACTCTATGAAGAAAAATTAAATCGCATGATTACACGTAATCAAATTCTTGAAACACTATAATCTGCTTTATAAAAAAATCAGCCACAGCGTTTAAAAAATTTACTTAAAAAGGAGTAAAACAGTGATGACTTTATATAAAGATCAAAAATTACTAATCGAAAAAGTATTTCGTGATCCTGTTCATAATTATATTCACGTCCAACATCAAGTGATTTTGGATTTAATCAATTCAAAAGAAGTGCAACGTTTAAGACGGGTGAAGCAGTTAGGAACTTCTTCATTTACCTTTCACGGCGCAGAACACAGTCGTTTTTCTCACTCATTAGGGGTTTATGAAATTACCCGCCGTATTTGTGATATTTTTCAACGAAATTTTTCGATTGCCAAGATTGGGAACGGCGGCTGGGACGATAATGAGCGCTTAGTTGCTTTATGTGCGGCATTATTACACGATGTTGGCCACGGTCCTTTTTCTCATACTTTTGAACACATTTTTCACACTGATCATGAAAAAATCACAGTAGAAATCATTACTTCACCAGAAACTGAGGTTTATCAAATTTTAAATAAAGTAGGCGCGGGCTTTCCAGAAAAAGTTGCCAGTGTGATTACCCATGACTATCCCAATCCGCAAGTCGTACAAATGATTTCCAGCCAAATTGACGCTGATCGCATGGATTATTTGTTACGAGACGCCTATTTTACGGGCACAGAATATGGTACCTTTGATTTAACGCGGATTTTGCGGGTCATCCGTCCTTATGAAGGCGGCATTGCCTTTTCGATGAATGGTATGCACGCGGTTGAAGACTATATCGTCAGCCGCTATCAAATGTATGTCCAAGTCTATTTTCATCCTGTTTCTCGCAGTATGGAAGTACTATTGGAACATTTGTTGAATCGCGCCCATGAACTCTATAATGAAAATGCCGAAGTGTTTCAACAACACTCCCAACTTTTGGTTCCTTTTTTAAAAGAAGAATTTACTTTGGCAGACTATTTAAAACTCGATGATGGGGTATTAATTACTTATTTTATTCAATGGGTTGATGAAGACGATGCAATTTTAAGTGACTTAGCCAATCGTTGGTTATCCCGAAAACCATTAAAATCAGCCAAATTCAAAGAAAACCAGCAAAATTTGATTGAAAAACTATGCCGCCTTGTAGAAGAGGTTGGCTATAATCCCAAATACTATACCGCCATCAATTCCAGTTATGATCTTCCTTATGATTTTTACCGGCCCAAATCCGGTGTGCATCGGACGCAAATCGAATTACAACAAAGTGACGGCTCTTTAGTCGAACTGTCAAAAGTCAGTCAATTGGTAGCTGCATTAGCCGGCCAAAAAACGGGGGATCATCGTTATTATTTTCCCAAAGAAATGGTCGACCGCACATTACAAGATAATCATGATTTATTCAGTGACACGTACAGTGAATTTGCCCGTCATATCAAAAATGGCGAATTAGTCGAATAGTAGATTCTTTACTCCCTTTGCTATCACCACTAGCGAAGGGAGCTTTCTTTTAGTAGAATAGAAAACGGATCGGCTCAATTTAGCTATTGTTTTAAATAGATAACCCCGCTATGGGATTGAAAATTTAGGAGGAAGTTTTACATGAGTATTAAACTAGTCGCAATTGACATTGACGGCACTTTATTAAATAGTGCAAGTCAATTAACTACCGGTGTGAAAGAAGCGTTGCAAAAAGCAAAAGAAAAAGGTGTTTACATCGTATTATGTACGGGCCGTCCTTTACCCGGTGTAAAAGAATATTTAAATACTTTGGATCTTTTAAGCGCTGATGATTATGTCATTACTTACAACGGTTCATTGGTGCAAAATGTTGCAACCCAACAAACTGTTTTTTCTGCTAATCTAACTAAAAGCGACTATTTAAAAGTAAATTACATGGCGCAAAAGCTAGGTGTTCATCTGCACGTCTCAGGTGTCGATGCGATTTTTACTGCCAATCGTAATATTAGTCCTTATACCGTTCATGAATCAGCATTGGTTCACATGCCAATCAAATACCGTACTTCAGATGAAATGGTGCATAATGATTATGACATGATTAAAATGATGATGATTGATGAACCGGAAATTTTAGATCACGCTATTACGCAACTGCCGCTAGATTTTAAAGAACAATACACGATTGTTAAAAGCGCACCTTTTTATTTGGAAATTTTACACAAAGGTGCCAATAAAGGCATTGCGTTGGCAAAACTTGCGGAACATTTAAATATTAAACAAGCCGAAGTGATGGCCATTGGCGATAATGAAAATGATATGGCGATGCTTGAATATGCTGGTATTGGGGTTGCCATGCAAAATGCGGTGGAAAAAACCAAAGCGGTTGCCGATTATGTTACCACTGCTTCAAACGATGAAGACGGCGTAAAAGAAGCCATCGAAAAGTTTTGTGAATAAGATAATCCGTCGCGTCGTCTAGTGGTCGATAATACTAAAAAAGCAGACTCAAACTCATGTTAACGAGATTTGAGTCTGCTTTTTTATTGCTCTATTTATTAGCCTAAACTTTCAGCATAAGAAAATCATTTGCGAAATTGTGCTTCATACAATGCGCGATATGCGCCGCCTTTTGCCATTAATTCTTCATGACTTCCTTGTTCGACAATACCTTTTGGACTAACTACGACTATCCGACTCGCATGTTTAATCGAAGCCAAACGATGGGCAATGATTAATGTAGTTCGTCCCTTTGCCAGAGAATTAAGCGATTCTTGAATAACTTGTTCAGTCTCTGTATCCAGTGCCGATGTGGCCTCATCTAAGATTAAAATCGGCGGGTTCTTTAAAAACATGCGGGCAATAGCGACCCGCTGTTTTTGTCCTCCGGATAATTTCACCCCCCGCTCACCAATTTGCGTTTCAATTCCGGCGGGCATCTGGGCTAAGACACCATCCAAATGGGCTAATTTTGCCGCTGCCATAATTTCCTCATCGCTGGCATCTAAACGACCATAGGCGATATTTTCTCTAATACTGCCTGGAAATAAGAAAACATCTTGTTGCACAATACCAATTTGATTGCGCAAAGATTTTAACGTCATTTGGCGAATATCCATACCGTCAATTGTAATAGCCCCATCTGTTACATCATAAAAACGAGGCAATAAATTGCATAAAGTAGTTTTACCAGAACCACTTTGCCCGACAAATGCCACCGTTTCTCCCGGATGAATCGCCAAATCAATATGGTCTAAAACTTGTTTGCCTTCTGCATAAGAAAACGAAACATTTTGATATAAAATATCGCCTTTTAAATCCTTTACCACAACAGCATCAGGACGATCGACAATATTAGGTTGTTTATCAAGTTCTTCTGTTAAACGTTTGAACCCCGCAATGCCTTTGGGGTAACTTTCAATCATATTATTCACTTTTTCAATGGGGCGGACAAAAACATTGGCTAATAAGATAAACCCGACAAATTGGCCATTGGTTAATTCACCTTGAATCACATAATAGGAGCCAAAAATTAAAGTAAATAAATTAATTAAACGAATGAGTAAATAATTGTAGGCCGAACTTACTGCCATAACGCGGTAAAAGACTATCTTTGATTGCCGATACGCCTCACTTAATCCTGCAAAACGCTCTGATTCAAAACCCTCATTAGCAAAAGACTGGGTGACCCGAATCCCACTCACAGAGGCTTCTACGCCCGCATTAAATTCGCCCAAATTTTCATAAATACGCGTATTCACTTTTGTCATTTTCTTATTAAAGAAAACCAAAGCAATCGTAATCAGAGGCAATAGTGCAAAAGTTGCCACTGCTAGTCTCACATGCGTATGCAGCATCAGCAAAAATGAACCAACTAAGGTCATGATTGTAATAAAAATATCCTCAGGACCATGATGGGCCACTTCAGAAATTTCAAATAAATCGGTGGTTAAACGACTAATCAATTTGCCAGTCTTTTGATTGTCATAATATTCGTAAGGTTGAGTTTGCAAATGGGCAAACAACTCTTTACGCATATCTGTTTCAATATTGACACCTAATTTATGCCCAAAAAAGACTACGATATATTGTAAAATAGTATTTAATATATAAAATAAAAAAAGTGCCAGACAGGCCATTAAAATAATGCGAAATTCTTTTTGTGGCATGATTTTATCAATAACTTCATTGACCGCTACTGGAAACGCCAACTCTAATAATCCAGCTAAAACAGCGCAGGTAAAATCTAAAATAAATAATCCTTTATAAGGACGATAGTAACGAAAAAAACGTTTCAGCATTTCTTCTCTCCTTTTAATAAAATCTAATCTAAGGCTTGTAATAAAACAGCCTCAAATTGTCAAAATTACAAACAACTTCATCCATTATAACCAACTTCTGCCCAAAACACAGTAGAATGGGTCTAATTTTGTTTTCATCCTATGACAATAAAAAAAAGCCTTAGCCAAGATGATCTTCCTTGGCTAAAACCTATTTTCTAATTACTTCTTTTCATCCACTTTTGAACTGCCCAGCGATGACTGCCTCGTTTTAATAAAAGCATTGCCTCATCTGGCGTAACCCAAACTAAATTATTCGTCTTTTCAGTGGGTGCGGCAACTTCTTCCCAACTATTTACAACATAAAAATACCCCGGATGATAAAAATATGTATCACGATGGCTGGAATAAAAATATTCCACTGCTTCGCCTAAATACTGGCCAATCGTAACTTCAAAACCTAATTCTTCCAACATTTCCCGGTTAATCGCCTCCAGATGATTTTCAGTACCTTCAATTTCTCCCCCCGGTAAGAAATAGGCGCCATTTGGGGCTTGTACTAAAATAACTTCTTGCTCTTCATGGCGACTCACCACGACATAAGCGCCGTAACGCGCTTTATAAGACTTATCTTGCTCCTTTTTCCCAAACACTGGTTCCATTATGTAACCTCCACTTTTCATTTTATTTATTTTACCGAAATGCCGCTATTTTCACAAGCTAAAGCGTATTTCTTATCACGCTTAACGGGCTATGATAAGATGTCTTTATAAAATAGAAAGGACTGATTTTTTATGAAAATGGCTCATACTTGTGTGCGCGTTAAAGACTTGGAGGCTTCATTAGCCTTTTACGAAGGAGCTTTTGGCTTTGTTGAAAAAAGCCGTCGCGACTTTCCTGAAAACAAATTCACTTTAGTCTATTTGAGCTTACCAGCAGATGATTATGAATTAGAATTAACGTATAACTATGATCACGCAGCTTATGATTTAGGTGATGGCTATGGTCATATCGCAATTGCTGTCAGCGACTTAGAAGCTTTACATCAAAAGCAAAAAGAAGCTGGTTACAATCTAACAGATTTAAAAGGATTACCTGGAACTGCTCCTTCTTATTATTTTGTAGTTGATCCTGACGGCTATAAAATTGAAGTTATTCGAGAAAAATAGTGTACAAATTGGACTGTGCCAAAAAAAGAGCAAATGGCTGTTTAAATTATTTTCTGGCTGGGAAAGCCGTGATAGAGTAGCTTCTTTTCCGCTTATCTTTTGGTATCAGTTCTTTTTTAAAAGGACGTGAAAATATGAAACCTATCATCGGCATTGCTGCAAATGAACAGACGATGATTGATACAGATAGTCATTGGATCAGCTATACGCCGCGCAACTTTATAACCGGAGTTCAAAACGCGGGTGGGTTGCCCTTGCTTTTACCAATTGGTTCAGTAGAAGACGCAAAAAGTTATATCCAACAAATTGATAAATTACTTTTGGCAGGAGGCCAAGACATCTCCCCAGAAAGTTATGGGGCATCCCCCCATCAAAAATTAGGCGCAACCAATCATCGACGCGATTTATTCGAAATGGCATTAGTCAAAGAAGCCGTTAAAGCGAAAAAACCAATTATTGGCGTCTGTCGCGGCATGCAACTTCTAAATGTCGCCTTTGGTGGCACTCTTTTACAAGATTTAAGTCTCGCTAAAGAACCACTTTTAAAACATGTACAAGTGCCAACCCCTTTTGAACTACCTACTCATACTGTTGAAATTGACAGCAACAGCCGCCTAGGAGATTTCCTTCCCCAAAGCTATCAAGTCAACTCTTTTCATCATCAAGTGGTGGCAGAACTAGCCGATGAATTTATCGTCACTGCCACAGCACCAGATGGCGTTATTGAAGGTATTGAAAGTGTCAACCACCCAATTATAGGGGTGCAATGGCATCCAGAATTGGCTTACTTTACTGTTGAAAAAGAACGAGAATTTTTTACCTATTTTGTCCAAAAATTTGCTTAATTTTTCGTCTATTTAATAGCAGAGTGAAATAAAAAACAGCTTGCCATCAAGCTTTAGGCTGGTGGCAAGCTGTTTTATTATTTTTTACTTTCAGCTTTCATCATGGTGAAGGATTGTTTTAGCGCGGCTATCACACCATTTTCGTTATAAACTAAAACATTTGATTTATACAAACCAGATGAAATCAGCATTAAGAAAATTGTAAAGACGGCTAAGATTATCACTGAAACGATGGCACTAGAAATGCTGGCAGTATCATTGGCTAAGCGCACAGGCATCGCAAAAGATGAAAAGAAAGGAATGTAAGAGCAAATTCGTAACGCGATATTTTGCGGATCAAACATCCCGACAAATAGGGCTAAAAAGTAAGCTCCCATTGACAAATAGGTCACTGGAATAATCGCTTTGGACGTATCTTCGGCTTTGTTGACTAATGAGCCACATAGAGCGGCTAAAACAGCATACAACAAAATTCCCAATATCACAAAAATGGCAGAAAAAATTAGAAATGGACCAAAAAGACTTTCCAAAGAAGCATCCCCGATAAATTGTTTGACGATCGCCATATCCTTAAATTTTTGATAGCCAAAAACAATCATAATTCCATAGATGAAGAGCTGGGTTAAAGCCACCATTAAAACACCGGTTAATTTCCCATAAAAATGAGTTTGGGCTTTGGTACTCGATAAGATGACTTCCATAATTCGAGTTCCTTTTTCAGAAGCAATTTCTTGGGCAATAATACTAGAATAGGTCACGACAAAAATAAATAAAATAATCGCAGAAACATTGGTGACAATCATCTGCAAACTACTATGATCGGTTTCAGATGACATTTTGCCAGCCTTATCAAAGGAAACTTTTTGCGTAGTTAACTGTGCTGGCTGGCTTAACCGTGCCACTTCTGTTGAAGTTAATCCAATTTCTTGGGCGCGCAGATTTGTTTGCATTTGGCTCAATAGCTGTTGCATCATCATTTGTGTGGTTTGACCGACAGAAGACTCAGCGTAGATCTTGCCGGTAAAACTATCATCTTTAGCAGTTAATACTAAAAAGGCATCCAGTTTTTCTGCTGACAATTCTTTTTCCGCTTTTTCTTTTGAAGAAAGTAATTTAAACTCGTAATCTTCATGATCCAATTGCGTAAAAGTCTTTGCCAAGGTTTCATTTTCGGAATAGATGCCAATTTTATTGACACTCGAACTATCCGCTAATTGACCAGTGAAGTAATAAAAAGCACCCATTAAAAATGGTGCCAGAATTAAAATTAGGAAACTGACCGACTTCACATTTTTTTTGTATACATCTTTTGCAATGACCCAAAATTTACTCATGGCTGTCACCTGCTTTCCATTTAAAGATTTCTTCTAAGGTTGGCGGTTGCTGATTAAACATCGGAATATAGCCATTTTGAGTGGCGCGCATAAAAATTTCTTTGCCCGCATCTGGATTTGTTAATGTAATAGCTAAGGAGTCATCTTCGACTTGTACCACACTGCCTACCCCATCAATGCCTTCAACATCTTCTTTGGTTAATGGCGATTCTAAAAAGAGCTTACTGCGGCCAAATGATTCCCGAATTTCATGAACTTTGCCATTTAAAACCGTCTTGCCATTTTTCAACATAATCAGGTGATCGCATATTTTTTCCACATTGTCCATATTATGACTGGAAAAAATGACACAGGCCCCTTTTTGGCGTAATTCAATAATGCCATTTTTTAAAAGCTCGGCATTAACAGGATCCAATCCACTAAACGGCTCATCTAAAATAACCAGTTTGGGTTCATGGATTAAAGTGGCAATCAATTGTACTTTTTGTTGATTGCCTTTTGACAGAGATTTTACTTTATCCGTTTTTTTCCCTTTTACTTCAAATTTTTCCATCCATTTATCAATTTCCGGCAGAATGTCTTTGCGTTTTTTCCCCCGCAATTCAGCAAAATAGATCAACTGATCTTCAATTGTTACTTTGGGATAAAGTCCTCGTTCTTCAGGCAAATAACCAATAATATCGTAATCTTTACTACCGATTTTTTCACCGTTCCAGAGAATTTCACCTTTATCTGGTGTCAAAAAATCTAAAATCAGACGAAAAGTAGTTGTTTTTCCAGCTCCATTTTGCCCAATTAATCCCATAATTGACCCATCTTGTATTGAAAAAGATAAATCATCTACGGCTGTATAATCACCAAAACTTTTTTCCAAATTTTTAACCGTTAACATTTTTACGCCTCCTATTCCTTTATCTTAAGCGCTTAAGCGGCAAACACAAAATTTGACGTTCAGTAAACGAAAAGATTTATCTGCTATTTTTTGCGAGCAAAGCTGCACCAGCTTCATAAAACAGGCGTCGCCTTTGGACATCTTTTTCTAGTGCTGCTCTTCCTTTTGCTGTAATATGATACACTTTTTTGCGATCAGAATTTTCGGTCAATGTAATGAAGTCTGCTTTTTGGAGTTTTTTCAAATTCGTATACATACTGCTAGGCCCAATTTTCATCGCTCCGGTGGTTATCTCACTAATTTCTTTCATAATTCCATAACCATGTTGCGGATTTAATAATACGAGTAAAATTGCATATACACTATCAGATAGTGCATCATCCATTGTAAAACCTCCTCTATATCACAAAATGATATAACGCTTAATGATATGGTATGCTACGTACCGATAACTGTCAATAATAACAAGCGCTGTTAAATTTATTGATCTCACCTTTACTAACTGCTGTCGCATAATAAAATGTTCTGCTTCCAAACTAGATAAGAACAGAGATGTCCGTTTAAATATTCTTCACTTCGCTGGCAATATTTTAAGAGTACTAATAAAAACTGCGCTTGATAGTACCGATATTTTTTTAGCAGATAAACCCAAGCAGACTTTTTAAAGAAAACCCGTAGTTTGTATAAATAAAAAGCCATATAATGTGTCCATTTAGGCTGCCGATAAATTTTATCCACTTCTTTTTGATAAAGCGCAGTTTTTAAAGGGGCGACTTTAACAAACAATTTATGACAAATTTGAATAAAATCAAGGTAAGCTAAAAAACGTTTTTCATCTGACTCTTCTTGTAAAAATAATTTTAACCGTCGCGCGGTCGTTTCTGGCTTAAAATACCCCAATTGATTAGGACTAACAATAAGATACATTATTTTTCCCCCTTCAATTTAACAACGAAAAAAAGAAAGCTTTTGTCAAAAAAAAAGCGTGGAAAATTTCCACGCTAGAGGGTAATGATGATTATCTTTTGCCATTTAACAGCTGTGATGAAATTACTTGTCTATTTTTAATCCATGGATGGTCCGTATTTTGTCCGTCCACTACTAATAAGCAAAAGTTAGTGCTCTTCATTTTTTTTATCAGCGGCTAATGTTGTTTGGATGGTTTTAGCCACCGCTTCTGGAATACCAATGGCTTTCATTTCAGCTAATGATGCAGCCTGAATATTTTTTAACGATTTAAATTCTTTTAACAGTGTTTTTTTTCGTTTCGGTCCCAGCCCTGGAATACCATCTAATTTTGAAGCAAAACTATTTTTACTGCGCAGTTGCCGATGGAAAGTAATGGCAAAGCGATGGACCTCATCTTGAATCCGTTGTAATAAGAAAAATTCAGGTGAATTTCGTTCTAACGGGACCACGGCTAGTTCCGGGCCAAAGAGCATCTCACTAGTTTTGTGTTTATCGTTTTTAGCCAGTCCTGCAATGGGGATATCTAACCCCAATTGATTGTCTAAAACTTCTCTGGCTGCATCCACTTGCCCTTTTCCCCCATCAATTACAATTAAATCAGGAAAAGGTAAATTTTCTTTTAGCACACGGGAATAGCGGCGATAAATCACCTCGCGCATTGACGCGTAATCATCAGGACCAGTCACGGTTTTGATCTTGTATTTGCGGTATTCATTTTTGGCAGGTTTGCCATCCAGAAAAACTACCATCGCGGAAACAGGATTTGTCCCCATAATATTGGAGTTGTCAAAGGCTTCAATCCGAACCGGGGTGGGAATTCCCATCGCATTTCCCAGACTTTCAATTGCACCAATCGTTCTTTCTTCTTTGCGCTCAATCAAATCAAATTTTTCCTTCAGCGCAACACCGGCATTTTTATTAGCCAGCTCCACCAATTTTTTCTTTTCCCCTCTTTTAGGCTGCAAAATTTTAGTTTGTAATAAAGCTTCCACAGATTCTTTATCAATATCATCGGGGATTAAAACTTCTTTTGGAATAAAATGTTCGTTTTCTTGATAAAATTGTCCAATATAGGTAAGAAAATCATCTTGGGCATCATTATAAAATGGAAAAATCGAAACATCCCGTTCAATTAATTTTCCTTGTCGGACAAAAAAGACTTGAACACACATCCAGCCTTTATCAATCGCATAACCAAAGACATCGCGATCCATAAAGTCGGTTTGGGTCATTTTTTGTTTAGTCATTACAGTATCGATTGCTTTAATTTGATCCCGTAATTCTGCCGCTTTTTCAAATTCTAAATTTGCAGCCGCAGCTTCCATTTCCGCTGCAATATTGTCACGAATTTCCGTGTGTCCTCCACTTAAAAAGCGTTTAATTTCAGCAACCATTTCTTCATAAACCTTCGTTGGCACATCAAATACACAAGGTGCTAAGCATTGGCCCATATGATAATACAGACACACTTCTTTTGGTAACACTTTACATTTTCGTAAAGGAAAAAGACGATCTAAAAGTTTTTTAGTTTCATTGGCGGCTCCAACATCGGGATACGGACCAAAATACAACGCCTTATCTTTTAAAACTTTACGGGTAATCAATAACCGGGGATAAGCTTCATTGGTAATTTTAATAAAAGGATAGGTCTTATCATCTTTTAACATGATATTGTATTTGGGATCATTCTTTTTAATTAAGTTAATCTCAAGCAGTAACGCTTCAATATTTGATTCGGTCACAATATATTCAAAGTCTTCGATCTCTGATACCAGACGCTCAGTTTTGGTATCATGACTACCAGTAAAATAAGATCGAACTCGATTTTTCAAGATTTTGGCTTTTCCGACATAAATAATCGTGCCATTTTTATCTTTCATCAGATAACAGCCAGGCTGATCTGGTAAAAGTGCTAATTTGTTTTTAATTCGTTCATTCACGTCTTTTTCACCCATTTCTTTTGCTAATGGTATGCTTTAAAAGCACCTTTGATTATAACATGCACGTCAAATCATAAGAAAAGCTAAAGGCAGTGGTTAGCTCTTTGGAAAAATCTCAGAAATTTGCTTTCTGGTGCGCTTTACCAGAAACTAATTTTTGAATTTTTCCCGAAGAGTTGCTGCCTGTGCTAGATCAAAGAAAAGCTAAATGAACTCGCACAACTCTTTAGCATTAAGGCGAAATCTTGATAAATTGCTCTTTAATTTCTCCGGATTTTGACTTATTGCCGTAGAGTGTTCGTTCGTGAAGTCATAAGAAAAGCTAAAAGCAGCGAAAAATTTTTTCGCTGCTTTTACTTGTGTCAATTTAATAGTAAATTTTTACCGGCGTGTTTCCAGGCATGTTGTAATAGAACCATTTCGCATCCGCTACTGACATACGAATACAGCCGTGAGATGCCCGCCGTCCTAATTTCATACCTTCAATGTGATTAAAGGCAGTCGTTGTACCAGGATAAGCAATTGGAACAGTGTGGAATAAATAGACACCGTGTTGGTGGTAAGAGCGATAAAACGCACCGCCAGAGCCACCAAACCAGAATGAATTTCCCCGCTCTGCTTGAATTTTAAAATTGCCATAAGGCGTACTTAAATTATTGGGCCACAATCCCAATCCCGTTGAACATAACATGGTATAAATCGTCTTAGAACCTGAACGAATATATACCCGTTGTTTTTTCACTGAAACTTGAATATTCAAGTTTTTAACTTTTAAAGAAGGATAACGTCCACCAGTAGTGTACATGTAAAAACGATTATGAACATTCGTGGTTTCACTTGCTTTTAACCAGCCTAAAGCGCCGCCTGGTAAACTGACATAATAATAAGTTCCACCACTGGTTTTTGCTTCTTTTGTCGCTTGTGCCATATAGCCTTTATAAGTCTTTTTCGCGCTTTTTTTACTACTGTTGGGATCTGCTTGACTATAAAAATTGCCACTATTGGAATTAATTCGGACATAACGGTTAATGTTTTTAGTACTGTAAATTGTATGCGGTGTTCCGGTAAAACCGGCATTTAAATAGCCTATCCAAGTATTGCCATTGTAAATGGAATAATACCATGCGCCATTAAAATGACGATATTTACATTTAACAGTATAAACTTTGCCATAATATTTCGCGGCACTTTCTTTTTTCTGCCAATGAAAGTTACGCCAGAAAGTTGCAGTTTTTGAAGTAATCTTCACTTTGCGATTTTCTTTTTGGGCGATACCGCCAGGACTTGTGGCTTGTTTTGCAGCACTTGCGTTCAAATATCCCGCCCAATGATTTTTATTATCACTTACACTATAATAAGTTGCGCCGTTGTAATGCCGATACATTCCTTTTGCCAGATAGGTTTTTGTTGTCATTGAAGCTGTTGTACCGCGCTTTTTCCAGCTAAAACTACTCCAAGTGTTATAGTTTTTACTGGTAATGGTGACGTAGCGATTCAAACTTTGATAAGCCCCTTGACTGCCGGCGGCCACTTGAATGTCTTTAGCCTCCAGATAACCTACCCAACTGTCTTTTTTATTTCTATTCTCATAAAGTGAATAATACGTCTTACCGTTAAAATGCTGATAGTAACCTTTAATTTTCACTGTCCTACCGTAGTAAGAAGAAGTATTACCGCGGACACTGTTAAAAGAAAAGTTATTCCACAAGACCTTTCCCTTTTGCATAAAAGTAGCGTAACGATTGTCACTGTAAAATTTACCCCCAGGACTTGTGTTCAACACTAAACCATTCCCTTTAGCGGCAAAACCTACAAATTGATTTTGATAATTATAAAGAGCGTAATATTCTTTTTTATTTACTGTATAAATTTCCCGATATTGGAATGTCTTTTTGTCTAAATCTTTAATTTCTGCATTGCTAAAGACATCTTTTTGTAAGCCTAATTTTTTGGTTGTAACGGCAACATAGCCGGTTTTTTTCGTATATGTGCCATGATGTAATACTAGCGCTGTTTTGGGTACCCAACCAATTTCTGTATTGGCGCTATCTTCTTGAACCAGTCGGATCATCTCTTTATCTCCGCTAGTTTTCACCTTGTCTGGTACACGAAAAACTTGATTTTTATAATCGGCTAAACTTTTTTGTTTAATAAATTGATTTTGCTCGTTTAATTGATAAATGAATTCATTTGTATTTGTTAATTTAGCATATGTTTTCAAAGCTTGTTTGCTTCCCACTGCAATTTCTAAAACTTCATCTTGCTGCGGTTGGACTTTTTCGAGTGTTGGTGCTTTGCTTGTGGTTGTTTCTGCTAATTCCTGTGTATTTGTTGGACTAGTCTCAGCTGTTTTTGTTGCGGGGGTAGTTGAACTTGAATCCGGGATAGAAGAATCTGTCGTTTCTTGCTTTGTTTCACTTTCCCCAGTAGTATTTGTTCCATCTGTTTGCGAATCACTAAACGAACTTGTTAAATTTGCTTCACTTGTAGTGGATGTATTTTCCTGTCCCCAAACATTTAGCGGCAATGAAGTCGTTAAAATACTTGCAACCAACAACACTTTAACCCATTTGGTTTTTTTCATTGTCTACTCCTTTATATTTAATTTTCCTTTTATCTTTCCATCTTAATTATAACTGGCAGGTCAGAAAAACAGAAGTGAGAACCTATCGGAAAGTTCAATTTCTTGCTAGGCTATTCAAAAATTTCAAAGTAATTCCCGCTTCATTTCATCTCCACGTTCTCAAACAAAAAAAGCCTGTGCTAATTTACTTAACACAGACTCCAGTTACTTTGTTATTCAGTTACCAAATCAAGGGGCGAATCAATTTTTTCATCAACTTTTTTACCAGCAAAGTGATCATAGGCTGCTTGTAACGCAAGTTTACCCATTTCTTCTGGTTTTTGAGCAATCGTGGCACTCATTTTACCATCTTTAATGGCTTTTAGACCATCTTCTGTGCCATCAAAGCCAACGATAATAAAATCTTTGCCCTTACTGCTGGCTGCCTCAGAAGCGCCTAATGCCATTTCGTCATTTTGTGCAAATACGCCTTGCAAGTCAGAATGTGCTTGTAAAATATTTTCCATAACCGTTAAGCCTTTTGCACGGTCAAAGTTAGCAGATTGTTTGTCCACGACATCTAATTTATCTTTGGCATAATCATCAAAACCTTTGCCTCGTTCACGGGTAGCTGAAGCTCCGGGAACTCCTTCTAGTTCTGCTACTTTTGCATTTTCTCCTAATTTTTCAATAATAAATTGCGCCGCCATTTTGCCGCCTTCTTCGTTATTTGAGGCAACAGTTGTCAACAATTCACCACCATCACTGCTGCGGTCAATGGCAATGACTGGAATATTGGCACTATTGGCAGATTCAACTGCCGGCACAATGGCTGAAGAATCAACTGGATTTACTAGAATAACATCCACTTTTTGTTGAATTAAATCATCGATATCATTACTTTGTTTGGCTGTGTCGTCTTGCGCATCCACAACTTTAATCGTCGTTTTGTTGTCATCCGCTAATTTTTGAATACCATCTCGCAATGAAACAAAGAAAGGATTGTTTAACGTTGAAACAGAAACACCAACGGTCAATTCTTCTGGTTTCTTTTCAGCTGTTTTTCCTTCTGAGCTACTAGAACCGCCTTCAAGACCTGTTGCACCACATCCTGCCAACATAAGAACACTTGCTGCTAATACGAAAAATTTTTTCATCATTTCTTCCTCCTATGAGTGAATTTCTTTTAAAGGAAAGTCTTTTTCCTAAAAACCAATGGGGATAATATGCATTACACTGCTAAAACCAATTAATAAAGGGCTTACAACATTTTACGTGGAAAAACAGTTATTTTTTCTTACGATCTAATAATACGGCAATGACAATAACAATACCTTTTACAATTTGTTGATAAAAACTGGAAACACCTAATAAATTCAAACCATTATTTAAGGTACCAATGATTAAAGCCCCTACTAAAGTTCCAAAAATTCGTCCTTTACCACCTGAAAGACTCGTACCGCCTAATACCACCGAAGCAATAGCATCCATTTCATAAGACTGACCAGCAGTTGGTTGTGCAGAATTTAAACGTGAAGTAATAATCATGCCACTAATTGCTGCCATTAAACCAGACAAGGAATAAATCAAGATTTTGATTTTATCGATCTTCACACCCGCAACAAAAGCCGCTTTTTCATTGCCTCCAATGGCATATGTCTTTTTCCCAAAAGCAGTCTTGTGCAATAAGATAAACAAAATAATAAACATGATAAAGAGTAAAACAACAGGAAAAGGAATTCCAAAAAGATAGCCTCGACCAAGGAAACTAAAGAAGAAACTATCTCCTAAACCGGTGATTGGATTTCCTTTGGTATACACAAGCGTTGCACCCCGATAAATTGTCATCGTTGCCAGCGTGGCAATAAAAGGAGCCATGCTCCCTTTTGCAATTAACAAGCCATTAATAGCGCCTAAAATAGCACCAGTTAAAAGACCGATTAAAACTGCCAGAGGTGCATTCATACCATTTGCGATAAAGCCTGCAGTTAATGCGCTAGATAAAGCTAAAGTTGAGCCGACTGATAAATCAATCCCTCCTGTCAAAATGACAAAAGTCATCCCAAATGCAATAAACCCATTGGCAGCTACTTGTCGAAGTAAATTCAATAAATTATTAGGATTTAAAAAATCACTGTTCATAACCGAGACCACGATGACCAAGACAATCAGGGCAAGTAGCGGTCCGAGTTTTGCAATGATACCAGCTGCGTCAAAACTACTTTTTTTTGCGACGTTCTTCTTATTCTCCATCTCTATTTTCCTCCTGTGGCGTAAGTCATAATTTTTTCTTGGTCAAACTCTTTTTTCTGCAACTCACCATTAATTTTACCTTCATGAATCACTAAGATGCGGTCACTAACCCCCATTACTTCGGGCAGATCACTGGAAACAACAATAATGGCAACGCCTCGCTCAGCCAATTCATTAATTAATTGATAAATTTCGCGTTTGGCTCCCACATCAACACCACGGGTCGGTTCATCTAGGATTAAAACTTTAGGTCCTGCTCCAATCCATTTGGCAAGTACGACTTTTTGTTGATTTCCCCCAGATAAATCACCGACAATATCTTCGGCGGATTGGACTTTGATTAAAAGACGCTGAATCAATAGTTCGGCAAATTCTGCTTCAGTTTTTTTGTCGACTACACCGTTTTTTACAAAGCCGTCAATTGATGGCAGGCTAATATTATCTAAAACGGAAAAATCCAAAACTAAACCTTCTGATTTTCGATCTTCTGTTAAAAAGCCAATACCATTTTGAATTGATTTAGCCGGCGATTCAATTTTTTTGGCGTTTCCTTCAATAGTAATAGAACCATCTGACAAAGGATCCAAACCAAAGATTCCTCGCATAATTTCCGTTCGACCAGCTCCCATCAGTCCAGAAAAGCCCACAATTTCACCACTTCTGACACTAAAAGAAATGTCTTTAAAGACGCCATTTGAAGCGGTCAAGTGTTCTGCTTTAAACATCACCTCACCAATCTCAGCTGTTTTTTCAGGATAATAATCTGAAATCTCACGTCCTACCATTTTACGGACAACTTCATTCACATTGGTAGCACTAGTTTTAGAGGTATCAATAGATAAACCATCTCGCATTACGGTAATCTCATCGCTGATTTGGAAAATTTCTTCCATGCGGTGAGAAATATAAACAATGGCTACCCCTTGTCCTTTTAATTGTGCAATAATTTTAAACAATGCCTTAATTTCTGTATCGGATAATGCGGCAGTGGGTTCATCCATAATCAAAATTTTGGCATCTGTCATAAGAGATTTTGTAATTTCAATCATTTGCTGTTGCCCGACTGAAAGCTCTTCTAAATCTTTATCCAAATCAAGAGAAATGCCTAAATCACGAAAATGCTCCAAAGCAATACTACGCATTTTTTTAGTATCCAATAAACCAAAGGAAGTTCTTAATTCATTATTTAAAAATAAGTTTTCCAATACTGTCATTTGGGGCCACGAGTTCATTTCTTGATGAATAAAACTGATACCAAACTCTTCGGCTTCTTTGGGACCTGAAAATATTTTTTCTTGCCCGTCAATTAAAATCGTTCCGGCATCTTTTTTATGCAGCCCAGTTAAAATATTCATAAGGGTTGACTTTCCAGCCCCATTTTCTCCCATCAAGGCATGAATCTCTCCACTTTTAATTTCCATACTGACGTCGCGTAAAACCTGATTGGTGCCAAAAGACTTGGAAATATTTTTCATTGCAACATGCATCGTATAACCTCCTTAAAAAATGACAGCGGATTGTAAAATAATATTCGAATACGGTGTTACTTCACCAGTACGAATAATAGCCTTACTTACGTGGGATTGTTGTTTAAATTCTTCGTGACTGACATATACTATTTCGACATCATCAGGCAGCGCTTTCAAAACCGCTTGTAATTGACTGTTGTTTTGACTTTTAATTTCTTCAGCCAAAAAAACTTTTTCAATTGCCATATCACTAAGGACTGTTTGTAAAACTTCTTGAAAGCTCGGTAAACCAAATTTTAAAGCCAAGTCAATTTTTGTAACACCACTGGGTACCGGTAAGCCGGCATCCCCAATGGTAACTTGATCAGTATGACCCAAATCAGTTAAAACTTTGGTAATCTCGCTATTTAAAATTCCATGCTTTTTCATATTGTGACTGCTCCTTCATTTTTTCTAATGTTGGCATTCCACCTTGGGCACCAAAGCCTTGCACAGAAATAGCAGCCGCTAAATTAGCAAAACGTAAAGCCGCAGACATTTCCAGTCCTTGTAACAATGCGGTCGCCATTGCAGCGTTAAATGTATCACCGGCTCCAGTTGTGTCGACGGGTTGGACTTCAAAGGCCGGTACGATTTCTTCTTTTATGCCATCATGATAAATTGCCCCCATCGCACCAAGGGTGATAATTAATTTATTAGGATATTGCGCCAACACCTCAGAACGGCTCTGATCAGGAAAAATGATCGCAGATTCATGTTCATTTGGGGTTAAATACGTTAATTTTTCAATATATTCTTTGGCAATGCTACGAGCCGGTGCTGGATTTAGTAATGTTTGAATGCCATTTTGCCAACAAAAATCAATTATCGCTTCATTTGTTTCTTGGGGAATTTCATTTTGTAAGATAACCAAATCACTGGTTAATAATTGATCCGTAAATTTTTCTATATTTGCAGGTTTTACTTCGTTATTTGCAGCCGGAATAACGATAATGCTGTTGTCATTGTCGTATAAAACAATATGGGCCGAACCACTTTCAGCATGTGTAACCCGTTCCACACCTGTTACAGCCACACCATTTTTAACTAAATTATCTAAAATAGCCGTTCCAAAATCATCCTTACCCACTGCGCCTACCATTGCGACATCCATACCTAAGCGACTGGCAGCAACTGCTTGATTGGCACCTTTCCCACCAAATGCTGTCGCAAATTTTTCACCAAAAACCGTTTCACCTTGATTTGGCTTTACCTTCGTCGTTACCACAAAATCTGTCGACATACTTCCTACAACCGTAATTTTCATTGTGTTTCCTTCTTTCGTAAAGTATCCCGCTCTACCAAACGGGTAGGTAAGATTAATTTCTTTTGTCTAACTTGTTGATCATTCATCAGTTGATAAAGCATTTCTGCACCTTGATACCCCATTTCATACGCCGGTTGATGAATAGTCGTTAATGGGGGTACTACCAAGTTACTAATCGGAATATCATCATAACCGATTACTTGCAACGCATCAGGAACTTTTATATTCCGACGATACGCTTCTTGAATTAAGGCAATTGCATGAATATCACTTGGTGCAATAACTGTATCAACTTGAGGAAATTGTCTAAACACTGTTTGAGCAGTTATAATAGCATCTTCTAATAAAAATGATTGGGAATTCACAATCTTGTAATTACTTTTTGCTTGCTTTAAAACACTTAGAACACCTTGCAACCGTTCTTTGGAACGATCAATTTCTGCAGGTCCCGAAATAACAATAATTTCTTTTGCTTTTCTTTTTAAAACTGTCGTTGCTGCTATTGCGCCTCCCGACACATCATCGGCATGAATAGAATACTCTGAATCTTTTCCCACTCGGTCTAAAAACACGAGAGGATGCACTTTATCATAAATAGCATAATCATTATCTACCGCTGATAAGACCCCGGCTACATTATTTTGGTGAAAAGCATGTAAGTAATCATTAGCTCGCTCTGGATTTTCTTGGACATTGCCCAAAATGACTTGATAGCCTTTTTTTTGCAAATAATCTTCCACACCTTTAGCTAATAAGGGGAAAAATGGGTTGGAAATATCAGGTAAAAGTAATCCTACTAGTTTTGACTTTTTTTGAAAAAGTGAGCGCGCCACTTCGTTAGGACGAAAGTCTAAAGCTTTTACCGCATGCTCAATTTTTTGACGGGATTCTTCACTAACATAACCACTTCCATTTATTGCTCTTGAGACTGTTGCAACAGATAATCCTGCTAATTTTGCGACATCACGAATCGTTGCCATCTGTTCACCTTCCTCGTGTGTAACCGTTTACACACATAATATAAATGATTTAACTCTAAATTGCAACCACTTAAGCTAATTTTTTTATGTAAAAATGAAAAAACCAAATGAATTCCTTCAGCTCTCAAGTTATAAGATAGAAGCTTGATAACTTACTCTGCCATTACTCAAGATTTTGACTGCATGTTGCTAAGGGGTGTTTGTTAAACTATATATAACTTTGGTAATCGACTTTACCCCTTGTGAAAATTCTATAACTCCTTGCTATAAAAAAAGCCGGCTATAAGCCGGCTAATCAGCAAAACGAAATTTTATAAATGAGTGGCAATTAATTGTTCTAATTGATCTTTTGTATGCACACCGATAACTTTGTCGACAACTTCGCCATCTTTTTTAAGTAATAAAGTTGGAATACTCATTACACCAAATTGTGCGGGTGTTTCAGGATTTTCATCCACATCCATTTTCACAATTTTCAATTCATCTTCATCATGACTAGCTGCCAATTGGTCTAAAATAGGTGCTTGCATCCGACAAGGACCACACCAAGTTGCCCAAAAGTCGATTAAAACTAAGCCTTCATCAGTTTCACTTGCAAATGTTGCATCTGTAATTGCTTTTGACATATTATTACCTCCGATTTTACTATTGGGTGTTTGTCCCAATTGGATTTCCCCAAATGATAACCTTAAAGAAGATTGATCATTTCTATAAAAAGAGTATAGCACTGAAAACTTAATGATGATAATTTTTTGCTTACAATTGGTAAGTGCCAAAAATGATAGCGATTAATTTGGCCACAAGTCCACTTGTTAAGCTATCTTTTGTTAAAGTTTTTTTAATTATTTAAATTTAACAACAGTAGCGCCATTGCCACCTTGGTTTGGTGGTGCAAATTCAAAACTTTTTACACTACGGTGATTTTTCAAATAATCCGTAATTCCTTGGCGTAAAGCCCCTGTTCCTTTGCCATGAACGATAGTCACTTGCGGATAACCGGCTAAAATCGCAGCATCTAAATATTGATCTACTTCATTTAACGCTTCTTCATACCGCTTGCCTCTTAAATCCAGTTGCGTTGCCACGTGGCTATTGTTATCTGAACGAACAGTACTAACCACCCGTTGCACAGGCTCTTTAACAGGTGCTACACTTTGTAGTTCACTTTCAGGTAATGTCATTTTCAAAATACCTAATTGTACTTGCCAGTTATCATCACTCATTTTTTGAAGTAAAATGCCTCTTTGACCATACGAAGCCACTAATACTTCGTCGCCAACTTTTAGTTGTTTCTTTTGCTTGGCTTTTTGGAGGACTTTATTTTTCTTCAGCTGATTATCTTCTTGATGCAAATTCTCCAATTTAGTGCGGGCATCAATTAATTCATGTTCTTTTACTTGCGCTTGCCCTGCTGCTAATTGCTTTTTGCGTAAGTCTGAAATAATGACTTCTGCTTCTTCTTTGGCTTCGTCGACAATTTTATTGGCTTGTTTTTTAGCTTTTGCCAATTCTTTTTCTCGTTCTTCAAAGAAATAGCTATAGGCCTCTTTTAATTCTTGTTGTAACCTAGCCGCTTCATCAACATAGTGACGCACCTCTAAATATTCTGTCTCCGTCATTTTACGTCTGTTTTCTAAATCGGCAATCATTTCATTTAAGTCTTGACTTTCACCATCCATAATTTGTTTGGCGGCATCAATAATGTGATTGTCTAAGCCTAAGCGTTTCGAAATTTCAAAAGCATTACTACGCCCAGGCACTCCAATTAACAAACGATAAGTCGGACTAAGGGTATCTACATCAAATTCCATACTGGCATTAATCGTATTACTGCGATTGTAACCATATACTTTTAATTCCGGATAGTGAGTTGTCGCCATCACATAAGCAGATTTGGCGCCTAATGCATCTAAAATCGCAATTGCTAAAGCAGCCCCTTCTTGCGGATCGGTGCCCGCACCCAATTCATCAAACAAGACCAAACTATGTTTATCTACTTTCGCTAAAATAGAGACAATATTGGTCATATGAGAAGAAAATGTCGACAGACTTTGCTCAATGGATTGCTCATCGCCAATATCAGCAAAAATCTCATGAAAGATTCCCATTTGGCTATCTTCACCTGCTGGAATAGGTAATCCTGATTGTCCCATCAATTGCAATAAGCCTAGTGTTTTTAACGTAATGGTTTTCCCACCCGTATTGGGGCCGGTAATCACAACTGCTTGGAAATCTTGACCAATCATAATATCATTGGCCACCACAACATCTTGATCAATCAAAGGATGACGCGCTTGCTTAAAGTAAACATGATTTTCAGTACTAACATTGGGCACGACCGCCTTTAATTCTTTTCCAAAGCGTGCCTTGGCATTCATCAAGTCAAACTTGCCGAGCACAAAAGCATTATGAATAATTTCTTTTTGATAAGGAACTAATTCAGCAGAAAGTTCCGCTAAAATACGTTCAATTTCTTGTCGTTCATTTATTTGGTGTTGGCGCAAGCGATTATTAGAGTCCACGATTTGTTTGGGCTCAATAAAAAGGGTTTGGCCAGAGGAGCTTTGATCGTGAACCACGCCTCCAAAAACACCACGATATTCTTGTTTGACGGGAATTACATAACGATCATTTCGCATCGTAATAATTGTGTCGCTTAAATATCGGGCATTATTTCCCCGTAAAATGCCATCTAATTGTTCCCGAATTGTCTGTTCGCTGCGACGAATATTATTGCGAATAACTTTTAACTCCGCAGATGCTTCATCAGTGACATAGCCGTCTTCATCAATAGCGGTTTGTAAGCGGCGCGTTAAATCAGGCAAATGTTCTAATTGTTCCGCCCAATCGTAAAGACGTAAAAATTCAATTTCACTATCAGCCAAATCCGCAATAAATTTTTTCACTTGACCCGTTGTGGATAAAACACGGGCGATTTGCGCTAATTCGACGCCGTTTAAATCTGCTCCAATTTCAATCCGCTTCATTTGCGGCCGGATATTTTCAATTTTTGGAATCGGGATTCCTCCCCGTAAACGCTGAACTTTCAAACCATCTGCTGTTTCATTTAACCAGCCATTTATTACCGTTTCGTCTATACTTGGTACTAAACTCTCCAACTCTTCTATCCCTTGGGCAGTTTGAAGGTATTGGGCTACCATTTGTTTCACACGGGAAAGTTCCAGAGTTTCATATATTCGTTTATTCATTTAGTTCACCTACCTACTTAAATTATGAAAAAACAGGACAGTTCAGCTGCTGCCAAACACTGTCCCGTTTTTTTAACCAAGAATACTTGTTACCCACAGATTTTTAAAAAGCCAAGACAAGATAAAAGAATGTTCCACAATCATGCGGGCAGAAAAGTGATCTCGAAATATATTTTGTACTGTTGCCAAAGGAATCATAGCTAACACAAAGAGGACAAAGAAGATGACCACATAAGCTGTCAATACATTGAACAAGCCACCTAGAACCCAATCGTAATTTTCCAATAATCGTTTAAACCGTAAATTGTTTAAAAATACGACAATTAAACTTGTAATAAGCCAACCAATAAACATAACCAGTAAAAAGGCAACGGCTGCATAATAAGCTTTATCCAAATCTAAAGATTGATTTTGGCTGTAAAAAACCATTTTCGCATCGGGAGTGACAGAAGGATACGGAACGAATAGTTCTAATTTTTTTGCCAAGCTTTGGTAGCTAAAACAAGCCACGGCAAAAGATAGAAAATATCCTAGTGTATAAGCCAATTGAAGTGGCGCCCCTCGACGACCTCCGATATAAAACGCAATCACGAGTGTCAGGATGATAAGTAATCCAATCATCTGTTAATCCTTTCTGTCCAATGACGTCTTTTGTTTTATTTGTTTTTTGCGTGCTTCATTTAAAATTTGTTGTGCCTGAACATGGTCTTTTATTTTGATATCTGTTTGTCCTTGTTCAGCTAAATATTTACGTGCCTCGTTTTCAATCGCTTCAATTCGTTTGATACGATTTTCCAATTCAACGATTCTGACAGTTTTTTCCCGCAGTTCTTGCACTTCTTTTTGTAAACGCAGGACTTCTCCTTGCTTGTCTACTTGATCTGATACCGCATTAACAGCCAATAAAATTGCTGCTTGCTCATCATTCATTTGCGGTGAAATAGCTTTAATTTCATTGAGCTGTTCATTGACAAGCTTTGTGACCAGATTCATATGCTGCGCAGTCTTCTCACCAATAATTGTATAGGTGCGATTGGCAATCACAGCTTTATAGCGTTTGCGTTCCGCTACCATGCTCTGTCTTCCCTTCTTCATAACTTTCATTATCTTTCACAAAACCATTTCGATTATGCTAGTATTTTCCCACCAAATGTTTAAGTGGCAAACTCCTGTATATTATAGGGGAAAAATCGTAAAATTTCCATGATTAGATAAAAATCCCCGCTTAGGCTTACTCTTTTTTATATCTATGTTAAAATCTAATTGCAAATTAAACAGGAGAAATGACGGTGAACTCCATTAACCTTTGGAATACCAAACATCTTTAAAAGCATTGAAGAACATGGCTAAAAGAAAATAGAATAACGAAAAAGGAAGTTTATATGAATACCATTGTCTTAAAATTAAGTAAAACTCAATTTCCACAGCTGAAAGCCCATTATGCACTTCAAAGTATTCCCAACAAAAATCCCTACACACTATTTGTCGCAAAAAAAAATGGCGTCACAATCACTGCTTATACTTCTGGCAAAGTGATGTTTCAAGGAGCCAATGCACAATTAGAAGCGGCAAAATGGGACCAAAAACAGACAGATACAGTTACACATGGGAATAATAAAGTTGCTAAAAAGCAAACGGCAGCTGAAAATGACTTACCAAAAGATTTTTCAAAAAAGAGCATTATCGGAAGCGATGAAGTTGGTAACGGCAGTTATTTTGGGCCTTTAGTCGTTTGTGCTGTCTATGCAGCCAGTGAGAATCTAGCTTACCTCAAAAAAATTGGTGTTAAAGATTCTAAAATGTTAACGGATAAAGAAATTCGCCAACTTGCGCCAAAAATCGCTGCTACAGTACCTTTTCAAAAATTGGTTGTCACACCAGAAAAATACAATGAGATCCAACCTAAATATAATGCCGTTCGCATGAAAGTAGCTTTGCATAACCAAGCCATTTATCTGTTGCAACAAAAAATTGCGCCAGTAAAAGCGGATGGTATTCTAATTGACCAGTTTACCTCAGAGGTCAACTATAGAAAATATTTGCGCCAAGAAAAAAATCAAGTCACTACTGATCTTCATTTCATTACCAAAGGTGAACAATATCATTTAGCTGTTGCAGCAGCGTCCATTTTATGTCGAGCCAGTTTTTTAGAGGAATTGGAGATGGCTTCCAAAGAACTAGGTATGCTGGTTCCATCTGGCGCGGGCAATAAATCTGATCAAGTAGCCGCCAAAATATTGCAACAAGGCGGCATGGATTTATTAGCCAAATATGCCAAACTTCATTTTGCCAATACTCAAAAAGCACAAAAATTGGCAGGTTTCTAATTTTTCAAAAACAATACCCGAAAGATGTCCATCTTTTTCCTCTACTTCTTACAGTAGGACGTTTTATAAAACGTCAGAAAGGCACATCTTTCGGGTATTTTCAGATTTTATCAAAAAGCAAATTAAGACTTTGGACCTTTAAAAAGCTTAGAAAAATCCCCTTTTTGCGTTTGAAACTTATAAAAAATATGAAACAGACCACAAGCCACCATTAAAATGCCGTAGTAAAAATTCCCTTGCCAAACTGCAAACGTATTTAACACTGCAATCAAAGCCAAGATGATGAAATAGCAAACTAAGACGCGGATCATAACCCCTTTAGGTTTAATTTTATTAAAATAATTCTCCCAGCTGTTTTGATCCATTTTGCTGACTTTGCTCTTGATTTGCAAGTACATTAACCAAACTCCTGTACTTAAGAACAGTGCGCTATAAATTCCGACTAAAATCATGACAAATAAACTTAAAATATCACTGACCATGTTAAACTTCCAATCTATTAAGAATCAATTTCAAACATCTAAAAATGTCTGTTCCGATTTTAACACAGGGACTTAGAATGTCAAAATCTAGCTCTTAAGCTGACAATTGGGCGGCTTGCATCTGATACATCTGATAATAAATACCCGCTTTTTCAAGCAATCTTTGATGCGAGCCCCGTTCCACAATTCGGCCATCTTCCAACACTAAAATTTCATCTGCTTCTTTAATGGTTGAAAGGCGGTGAGCAATAATAAAGGTAGTCCGTCCTTTTTGCAAAACTTCCATTGCTTTTTGAATAATTACTTCTGTTTGCGTATCAACGTGACTCGTTGCTTCATCCAAAATTAAAATTTTGGGGTTAAAAACTAACGCGCGGGCAAAACTAATCAGCTGTCTTTCCCCACTTGAAAAAGCTTGTCCTTTTTCTACTACCGGATGATAAATGCCTTCTGGATAGCGCTGAACTAAATATTCTGCTCCCACTTGCTTTAAAGCACTTAATACCATGTCGTCACTAATGTTTTTATCTCCCATATTAATATTACTAGCAATCGTCCCGCTAAAAAGATATGGATCTTGCATCACAATTGCCATAAAATGCCGCAATGACTGACGACTGTAGTCTGAAATATTTTGATCATCAATTAAAATTGCGCCATTACTCGGTTCGTAAAAACGAAAAAGTAAATTTAAAATACTGGATTTACCTGAACCCGTATGTCCCACTAAAGCGACTGTTTCTCCTGGTTCAGCTGCAAAATCAATATGGTGTAAGACAGTTTGATCAGAGGTATAGCCAAAAGAAACATCTTGAAATGCTACTGCCCCTTTTTCAATTTGAATGTTCTTTGTTTCTTGACTTTCAATTTTTTCATCAGCTAATGCAAAAATTCTGGTGCCAGCAGCCAAAGATTGTTGTACGCCGGCAACTGTTTGAACCATGCCTTCAATTGGATCAAAAAGCCGATTAATATAGTCAATGAAGGCATAAAGTAGCCCTGCAGAAATGGCCAATTGACCATTTAAAAAGAAACTAGCTAAAGTGGTCACCACTAATAAAATAGTACCGTTACGTAGAAAGGTTCCTAATCCCCAAGCAGCCCCTGCGTCTAGTAGTAAAGCTTTTTTCCCCACATTAAACCATTTGGTTACCGTTTGGCGAAATTCTTGTAACAACTGCTGTTCTTTTTGAAAAGCTTGAATAACCGCTACACCTTGCACAAACTCATTTAGCTGACCGCTAATTTGCGAAATATACTCCCGCATCGCTAAATTGTATTTCGATGCTTTACGAGTGTAGAAATGTTGCCATAATATAAGAAGTGGCAACAATAGTAATAAGGCCGCCCCTAAGCGCGCATCTAATAAAAAGATTGCAATATAAACACCAATAATTTGAATAAGATTACTTAATAAATTGCTAATGACACTGACATAAAAACTCGACCGTAAAACTTCTGTATCATTCGTGATACGCGCCACGATTTTGCCGGCAGGTAATTTATCAAAATAAGCAATAGGCAATTGCTGTAAATGCCCAAATAATTGATCTCGTATTCTCTTAACAATTTGATTGGCCATTTTACGCAATTTTAAAATACTCAGATAGCGAAAGAGAGAACCCACAATATTTAATAGCAAATACAAAGACAACAATTGGATTAATAACAAGACAGGTAAATTTCCGGTATCAAAAGCTGGCGTCATAACGCTATCAATCATGCGTTTGGCAATTAATGGGGAAATAAGCTCCAGGCCTGAGGCTAATATTAGCAATCCCACACTGATACTAAAAATCATTTTATCGGCTTTGACATAACTTAAAAGCCGTTTGATGGTTTTGACCATTTTTTTCAACTCCTACTTCATAAACTGGTAAAACTGTGATTGGAAAACGAAACTTGGCTAAACAGATGAACGTATAATTTTAGCTATAACTTGTCCGCATCTTTTAACCTTGCGTTTTCTCTTCATTTAATTGCTGATGATAATATTGCTCTTGATACCAGCCTGGTGTTTGAATCAACGTTTGGTGGGTTCCTTTTTGGACCACTTTGCCGTCTTCTAACACAATAATTTGATCTGCTGTGGTAATCGCAGATAAGCGATGTGTCACAATAATAGCAGTCCGCTTGGCTTGTACTTGCTTTAATTGATCGATAATCGCTTGTTCGGTTTTGGCGTCCACCGCTGAAAGGGCGTCATCCAACAATAAAACTTGACTATGGCGCAAAAAAGCACGGGCTAAAGCCAAACGCTGTTTTTGTCCACCAGATAACGACATTCCTTTTTCTCCAATTAAAGTTTCTAACTGCGCCGGCATTTTTTTGACATCTTCAGCTAAAGAAGCAGCCGTCAAAGCTTGCCACAGTTCAGCTTCTGTCGCATCGCCTTTACCAAACAACAAATTTTCTTTAATCGTGCGTGAAAACAGCGTGTATTCTTGTGGGACTTCCGCAAATTGTTCCCGCACATCACGCGTCTCAAAAGCAGTTAAAGGTCTATCGTTTAATTGGGGCACTTGTGCAGAATACGGATAGCGATGAAGTAACTGGCGCAGTAAAGTTGTTTTACCACTACCGGTTTTACCGACAATGCCAATCAATTGCCCTTTATTAATGGTGAGATTCACTTGTTGTAAAACATTTTGGGTACTAGCAGGATAAGCAAAATCATAATTTTCAAAACTAATTTTTTCAAGTTGAGGCAATCGCTTGGTTCCATCTTCTTCCAAATTATCTTTTGCTTTTAAAACTTCATTAATCCGGCGCCAAGAAGCTGCCCCTTGTTGCATGACGTTGACTAAATCCCCCGCTGAAATCATCGGCCAAACAATCATTGTCAAATACACTTGGAAAGAGACCATGGCCCCAACGGTAATTTGTTGCTTTTGGACTAAAAAGGCTCCGGCTCCAAAACTCGCCACAAAGCTGATTGCCAAAATAATCGTAATCAACGGACCAAAACGGGAATCAAGTTCTGAAACTTGATTATTTTTTTCATTCACTGCTTTTGTTTTTGCTTCAAAAGCTGTTGTTTTTTCTGTTTCTAAACCAAAAGCGCGTACGACCCGAATACCATCAATAATTTCTAAAACTTCACTATTTAAATCCGAAACCGACTTTTGTGCTTCGGTAAAAAGACGATCTATTTTTGAGCCCCATTTAAAAATATAGTAAGCTAAAATCGGCATTGGCAATAAAGCGATGAAAGTCAATAGACCTGAAACAGTTGTGGCCATCATCAGGAGAATAAAACCTAAAAATAAACTTGTATTCATAAACACCATAAGACCATACCCGACTGTCATCCCCATGACCTGTACATCATCACTAGAGCGGGTCATTAAATCTCCGGTACGAAAACGTTCATAAAAAGGCGCACCCATTTTCAAAAAATGTGCCATTAATTGTTCCCGCAAACTCTTTTGTAAATCATAAGAGCCGATAAATAAGAGATACGTCCAAGTAAAATCTGCCAAATAGCATAAAATAATCGTCAAGGCAAAAACGCCACTATATTGTAACAATAATGAAAATGTTAATGTCTTTTGGATAATTGCATCAATAAAAAGACGAATAATATAAGTGGGCACTACTGCTAATGCGCTGTTTAAAATCATAAAAAATAAAACGATCCCATAGCGTCTTTTATGTTGTTTAATATAAGTGAATAAGTGCTTTAAAACGTAATTCATAATAACCTCCAATTAAAATTCAAAAATCGCTATTTCTGAGCTTTTCGCGAATATTTCCTTAATATTCTGTATTTTTGCGCGCAAAAAAGACTCTACCCGAGTATACCAAGGGCAGAGTCTGAGGGTTAATTCAGTATCTTCGCTAATTGGAATTATCATACGGGAGTAAGGAATTATTTGCGATGAATAGACTTAATTTTTTTTCGTTTAACTTAATCATCATGCTTCCTCCTTCCCATTTTTTGTAAACGTTACACAAAGGATATCAGGTTACAAAAAATTACACAAGTATTTTCTTCATAAATATTTAAAAATATGTGCTTTTTTGTACATTTAATCATCCTTTTAACTAAAACACAATCCTGTTGCGAAGCTTTTAGTATCAATGATTTTAGATTAATTCGCTGCGCCAAAACGTTTTTTGAAATATTTTTCTAAATGATTTTGACCAAAACCGATCAAAATGCATAAAAGCCAATAAATGAATGCAACCAGAATATACATCGACATATAATCAAAGGTCCGACCACCGACAATTTTAGCTTTTTGAAAAATATCCGGAATCGTAATCATGGCCGCTAAGGATGTCCCTTTGACCAAATCCATGGCCACATTTCCTAATGCCGGGACCGACAAGCGGAACGCTTGGGGTAAAATAATCAAATAAATTGTCTGCCAAAAACTCAAGCCAGTAGCGTAAGCTGCATCCCATTGTCCCAAATCAACTCCGGTAATCGCACCACGATAAATTTCCGCGATGAAAGCACTGCTGGTTACACTAAAACAAATAATTGCTGCACTAAGAGCTGAGAGTTGATAAGGTAAACCAAAATAGAGTAAAAATAACAATACTAATGCAGGTACACCGCGTAAAAAAGAAATATAAAAGCGGATGAGATTACGCAATATTTTGCTAGGTAAAAAAGAGAGCACAGTTAAGCAAATTCCCATTATATTTCCCAACAAAAACGTCAAAATGCTTATACCAAGCGTATAGCGCAATCCTTGTAAAACAAAAGGTAAAGATGTCATCATTAAAGAAAAATCCAGTTTTGGAATATACATTAATCTGCAGACACCGTTTCTTTTATTTCTTGGTTTGGTTTCACGGAAACATCCGTTTGAAAATACGTTTCTGCGATTTCTTTCAAGGTACCATCTTTTTGCATTGCATTTAAAGTTTCATCTACTTTAGCTTTTAGCGCTTGATGCTCTTTGACAAATAAAAAGCCGGTATGATTGGCATTGAAATAGACATCTTCCAAAATTTTTACCGGAATATCTGGTAGTGCTGCGACTGACATTTTTTGTAAATAGTAATCATTTAAAATAACATCTGTCCGTCCGTTGGCAACATCGGTTAAATATTGATCATTAGTAGCATTATCATAAGTTATGGGTGTTGCACCATATTTTTCGGCAATTTTCATGTAGCTCGTATTGGGTTCCCCTGCTGCCTTTTTTCCTTTTAAATCGCTAAGTTTGTGAATTCCTGAATCATCACTTTTTCTCACGATCATACTATCAAAAGAATATTTAATTGGTACTGATAAAGAAAATTTCTTTGCACGCTCTTTTGATAAACCAAAATCATTCGCAGCAAAATCTGCTTCGTTGCGATTAATAGATGCGATTTGACCATCCACATTGTATTCTTTAAAGACAACTTTGACGCCTAAGCGTTTAGCGACTTCTTTTGCAATATCAACATCATAACCATTTAATTCATTCTTATCGTTATAGTAAGAAGATGGAAATAAAGTTCCCGAAGTTGCTACTGTTAAAGTTTTGTCTTTTTCAACTTCATCCCAACTTGTATCTTTTGTCTTGGCTTTTGTTGTGTTACTGCTGCATGATGCCAAAATTACCCCACTGGCTACTACTAACAGAATTGTTGCCCATTTCTTCATTGTCTTCCCCCTGTAATCCCCAATATTTTTATTTAAAAAGTTTCATGTTGATAAGTTTTTGGTAAACGAAATTTTCCTTCTAACTCAAAAATTTTACCAATTTGAAACAATAAATCTTCTCGTCCTTTGGCTGCCATAAATTGTATTCCTAATGGCATACCCGCCTGCGTGATAAAAGTTGGTAAACTAATAGCCGGCTCACCCGTCAAATTTGCTAACTGCGTAAAAGGTGACAATGCCAAACTTTTTTCAAACATTTCATAAACGAGCTCATCAGCTTGAGTTTCATTTAGTGTTTCCGCCTGAGCCAGTTGGGCAAAGATTTTCTCACTTTGCAAATTTTCATCAATTTTCGGCGCTGAATAAGCCGTAGTAGGTGTTAAGAACAAATCATAATCCGTAAAGAGTTCTTCCATTACAAATGCAGCATGATCCCAATTTTGCAATGTTGCCACATATTTTGCTGCTGGTGTTTTTAAACCAGCTTGGTAAATCCCCCAAGTCATCAGCTCCATGTCCTCTTTTGTGACTGCACGCCCAATTCCTTGTTCAATCTCTGCAAACATAGCTGCCGTTTCTGCTCCATTCATTTTGTAATAATCACAAATGAGCTGTCGACCATCTAAAGGATATTTAATTTCAACAACTTCATGACCAAGCGATTGCAAAAAGACAACCGCATCAACTACTGCTTTTTCCGCTTCTGCTGACACCATACTTCCCACAGGAGAAGTTGTTGTGTAGGCAATCTTAAGTTTATTTTTTAAAGGTTTCCTTTCCCATTCGCTCTGTGGTGCCTGATACGGTGCGGCAGGATGTTGCCCTCTAATTCCGTAAAAAAGTTTTTCAGTATCCCGTATGGAAACAGTGAGAGCAAAATTAATCGCCGCTCCTTGCCAATCGCGCCAGGAATCTGGTCCGGTGGGAATCGCACCACGCGTTGGTTTTAACCCAATCAATCCACTAAAAGAAGCAGGAATACGAATGGAACCGCCACCATCACTGGCACCAGCTAAAGGAAAAATTCCCGCAGCTACCGCCGCTGCTGCACCGCCACTAGAACCGCCAGGTGAATAGGCAAGATTCCACGGATTACGGCTAGGACCGTAAAGAGTTGGATCTGTAATATTTTTAAAGCCAAATTCCGGTGCATTCGTTTGACCAAAAGGCGTTAGCCCACTTTTCATCAAGGCTTTGACATAATTATTACTTTTGCGCGCTTTGGTATCTGCAAAGATTCGTGAAGCGGAAGTGGCTGGCCATCCTGCTTTATTTTGTCCTAAAATTTTCAAAGGAATAGGTAACCCACCAAAAATTCCGTTTTTTGTTTTTTCATAATCACTTTTAGCACCATGGATATCAAAATCATAAATAAAGGCATTTAAATCTTGGTGTAATTGCGCTTTTTTAACAATCATTTCCAATAATTCATCGATTGAAAATACACCATTTTTTAGCGCAGTAGCATAATATGTTGCATCCCTCATTCGCTATTCCTCACTTTCACATTCCCTTTTTAACCAAACTCCAAATTCGCAAGCGCTTTTTTTATCTATTTATTTTTACCACACTCTTAAAAAGAGTACAACTTATAAATCTGTACTAAACAAGCAAAAATCCGTTTATAACAACAAAACAATCATATATTCCATCTATTTTTTAGAACAGAATGCCAACTTGTAGCACTATTCATTTTCACTTTTTCGTCTTGATGAGATATTCCCAAAAAACAATTAAAAAATTCATTTTTCAATAGATTTCTTTTGAAGAATAATCAAAATAAGAGTAGAATGCAACCGGCTATGGTACGCTAGAATTAAGCAAAAATAAAATTTTCTATTGAGGTGAAACAAATGAAAAACCTTCGTTACCGTATTCCCTTGGAAGTCGGTGTTATTCTTTTAATGGCACTCAGTTTGGTTCAAGATTTAATTTTGTATAATTTTGTTGATCACCAAACGTTTTACTATGCAAATTTATTGGTATTTTTGGGGATTTTATTTGGTATGATGGGCAATTCCCTTTTTGTCGTTGTTATCACGATGTTTATGATTGGAATTGGAAGCTTCGTACTCTACTTTTTCCCAGTTGTCATGAGTGGCTGGTTAAAAATTTATCTTATTGTCATCGTCCCTACTTTTACTATTGCGGGATATTTTATCAAAACTGACATTTTTTTGAGGAAACGGTTAATTAGTGGTCGTAAAGAAATTGCCACTTTCTTACAAAATACAGATGCATTGACTGGACTTGGTAGTATGAATAAATTTATTGAGCGCTACCAACAATTTTTAGATACCATGACGATTCGACCAAAACTGGATCGTTCTTTGGCGGTTTCAATGTTTTATGTCGATAATCTGGATCAATATCGCTATCAAAGTGAAAACAAAACCAACGAATTGCTTCATAATTTGGCTGATGACTTAGAACTCATTCGTTTACCAGAAGAACAGCTTTTTTATGTTGATGAAGGAACATTCATTGTCATATCGCCACTTTTTAACAATCAATGTACTGCAGAAACAGAGAGTTTGAATCAGATTACTAAAACGCAATTGATGCTTTTCCCCTTTGATCACAATCAAGATATTACCATCCGCCAAAGTATGATTGTTTTACAACGGGATACGCAGCTGACCGCTGAACAAGTACTAAGTAGACTCAATCGGCGGGCCGAGACTGATTTAATGGCAGAATACATCGTTTAAGGAGTGAATCACTTGTTAGATATATTTTACTGGCTGAGTATTATCGTCACCATTTTATTTTTTATCGCCACGGTAGGGCTATTTATTTCCGCCCTTATCATCCAGTCAAGGGTCTGGAAATACTTTAAAAGGAGGAACTTAAATGGCTAAGGGACTCATGATTTTTACAATTGTGTCAATTTGGATTTCTGTCTTCTTTTCTTTATTAACTATTTTTGGTGCAATCAAGTTTTTGCTAAAAAATTTGAAACCGCCAAAGCGTTTTTTGGAACCATTAAAAGAATATCCTTTAATCACCGTTGTCGTACCAGCTCATAATGAAGAGATAGTGATTAAAGATACAGTGCAAGCCATTTTGCGCTTAAATTATCCTGTCAACCGGCTAGAGTTTTTAGTTTTTGCTGATAATTGCACCGATAACACGTATGCAGAAGCAATGAGTGTTAAAAATTTACCGCAATTTGCCAATCACGATATTCAAATTATCAAACGTACAGGCTCTGGGGGAAAATCGGGGGTATTAAACGATGCCCTTAAACAAGCAAAAGGCGATTGGCTCTGTGTTTATGATGCTGATGCGATGCCTGAACAAAATGCTTTATATTTTCTCGTCAAAAAAGCATTGGAAGATCCTGAACATTACGCTGCTGTTTTCGGTCGCAATAAGACCCGGAATTATAAACAAAATTTTTTGACCCGCTGTATTAATCTGGAAGTCGTGACAACCCAACGCATTCAACATACAGGTTTATGGGAACTCTTTAAAATCGGCCATATTCCCGGCACTAACTTCATCATTCAAAAAAATTATGTTAAAGAAATTGGTGGTTGGGATAATGGTGCCTTAACAGAAGACACCGCTCTTTCTTTTAAAATCATGGAACAAGGAAAATTAATTGCCTTAGCTGCTCAATCTGAAGCCTTTCAACAAGAACCGGAAACAATCAACGTTTACTATAATCAACGCAAACGTTGGGCAAAGGGAAATTACGAAGTTATTACGGGGAATTTGAAGCACCTATTTGACCGGAGTAATTGGCGTATCAAGTGGGAAATATTTTACTATATCAACACATTCTTTTGGTTTAACTGTGCGATTGTCATTTCGACAATTATCTTTTGGTCCAACTTAATTACGACATTACTCAATATTTTCCATCTAGATTTACCTGTACCATTTACTTTTGGTGGTGGAAATCGCCAAATTGCAGCTATTTTATTGGTTAATTGGGCTTTAATGTTTGCCATTTATTTGCTGCAGATTAATGTCGCTTTAGTAAGCCAATACGGTCAAGCAACTACGGAAAATTTTTTATATTCTGTTGCCTCCTATTTTACGTACTCCCAACTCTTTTTAGGCGTGTCTGTCGTTGCCTTTTTTTCACTCATGTTGGACCGTATCTTTAAACGGGATGGCACAAAATGGTACAAGACACAACGTTTTAATGACTGAGTAATCATTTTAATTTTTTTAGAAAGTAGAGGTTGATAATGAAGCAAAAGCCATTATTATTGTGGGGAATTGCCATTTGTTTATTAGCATCCTATGTCGTAATTTTATTTCGTACAATTGCTGATAACGAACACAATATCCAAATCAATCTATATCAAAAATGGCGCGAAAACTACGTCATCACAACAAAAGAAGGTTCCTTTGTTGACACGGGTACTACTACTCGTTCTACTTTATCAGAAGCACAAGGCTACGCGATGGTGATCACTACTTTAGCGGCTGAAAAGGGATTTGCTTCAGAATCAGATTTTGAGGCCCTTTATGCTTACTATACCCAATATCAAATTGGGAATGGCAACCATCTTATGCAATGGCGTCAAAGCCAAACAAAAAAAGGCTGGGAGTCTGACAGTTTGCACAATGCCACAGACGGTGATTTGGATATCGCCTATAGCTTAATCAAAGCAAGTAAATTATGGCCCAAGAGTAAGCATGATTATGCCGCAGCTGCCAATAAACTTCTGGCAGACATTAAACAGTATAACTATAATGCGGATACAAACTTTTTGACAGTGGGAGATTGGGCCACTGTGGATCAAAAAGCCAGCAGAATTTTACGCCCTTCTGACATCATGCCCGCCTATTTTACAGAATTTTATCATTTTACGCATGATTCATTTTGGCAGGGACTAAATACACGTGGCATTGAATTACTCCAAATTTTAAGTAAACAAGTAAAAACAGGACTTATGCCTGATTTTGCCTGGTTTGAAACAAATAATAAACTTACACCAGCAAAAAAAAATCAAGTAAATAATCAGTATGATGGTGATTATTCTGCCAATGCCTGCCGTATACCACTACGACTCATGAAATCAAATGATCCTAAGGTTGCCCATATCTTGGATAAAATGTTAGCTTTTTTCGCGGATCAAAAATTTGTCTATGCGGGCTACTCATTAAAAGGTAAGGCTTTAGTCGACTATCAAAATCAAAGTTTTTCTGCTCCTGTTTTAGCAGCCGCGTATAAAGCAGAACCTTATAGCGGACTTGTCACTTCACAAAAATGGGTAGTAGAAGAACCTATTCATGGTAAAAATTACTATGATGAGACACTTAAAGTATTATCTGTTTTAGAAATGTATAATAAGTAGCCACCTTGAGCCATAGAAACTTAATTTAAAGAATAGTAAAGCGCCAGAGCTACACCAAAAGCCCCATAAAAAGCACATTAAATTTCAGTGCTTTTTATGGGGCTTTCTTTGCTCGCCACAAAAAATAAATTCGATATATCAAAGTTTATTGCTATATAATTTCCTAAACAAACTCTTAGAGGCATTAAGTTAAAATCTTGAGAAATGAAAGAGCAAGTTATCAAGATTTCGTCTTAATGATTGAGAGCTGAAGAACTCAGCTCAACTTTTCTTGTGTCGAATATCATTTTTTACCAGTAGATTGTAAAGCTTTAAATAAGGTATTAAATTGTCCTTTAAAAGACATCACCTGTTCAAACATATCTTCTCCATCGTATAGCATCTTAACCGTTACCCAGCCCAGTGATTCCGTAATCGCAATAGCCACAACAGCGTTCACAGCACCACCGCTAATGGTTCCGGCAACTGGAATAAATTTCAAAACATTTCCCACTGCGCTACGCCCAAAACTAACCACAACTAATTCTTTGGTGATACTTTTAGCTATTCCTTCTGACCAAGATTGGCCAAAAAGTTTATATAGCCGTGCCATCATAACCAGCTGAACTGGAACGAGTAAAATAGCATCAGAAAATGGTATCGGTGATAAACCAATAATCGCTGCACTTAATGCGGCCATATGAATAATGCGATGCGCTTTTTTACGGGTGGTTAAATCAACATCTGTTAAGAAATCGGCAAAAACACCATCAAACCGCTCACGAGTTGAGGCAAGTAGTATTTCTGCTCTTTTCTTTGTAGCAGTAGATGTTTTGGTAATAATTTTTACCGCCGGATTTGGTAGACGTTTTAATACATCGCCAAAAAAAGATTGAAAGTCTGCATCATCTACATCCTCTACTTTCTTTTCTACTGGAATTTCTTCTTTATTCTCTACTGGCTTATCACCATTTTTATGTCTCATCGGAAATTTCACGTTTTCCTCTCCTTCCGCGGGTTAATCTATTTATTGCCCTAACAGTAGACTATATCGTTACTAACTCCAAAATATCCTTTTTTTCTACTAAAGACAACTCTTATGATTTTTAATTAAAAAGGGAGTTAGATATTAGAAATCACCAAATAACGTAATTTTATCCTTTAAAAGATTGTACTGCAGCTTCAATTGGCGTATCACCTGTAATAATTTCAAATTCTTTACCAATCGTATTCGCATTTTCTAAAACTGCTAAAATCACTGCTGCAACATCTTCTCGGGGAATGGACGTTTTTTCAAGTTCTTCAGTTAAACTGTCGGCGAAAGTAATCTTTCCACTACCTGCATCGTCTGTTAATGAACCCGGGTGGATAATCGTCCAATCTAGATTGGTGCGATGCTTTAACCATTCATCTGCATAATTTTTAGCAATAGTATAAGGAGCTAAGCTTGAATTGGCTTTTATTTCGCGACTAATTTCTTTTCGTCCGGTTTTAAATGTACTTACCATCACAAAACGTTTAACATTCGCTTGTTCGGCCGCAGTCATTACTTTTATTGCACCGTCTAAATCGACCATGATTGTTTTATCCAATCCTTTGCCTCCAGCCCCCGCACTAAAGACAACTGCATCTACCTCTTTCATGGCCGCAGAAAAATCTTCAATCGAATTGTTAATAATGTCTAATAAAACCGTTTCAATCTTACGTTTTTCAAAAAAGGAAAGTTGCGCCTCACTGCGAATAACCGCTATTTCTGCTATTGAAGGATGTTCTTTAATTTGATCTGCAAAGTGTCGCGCTACTTTGCCGTTGGCACCTACTACTAAAACTTTCATACTACCCCTTCTTCCTAATTTTTTGTGTATTTATCAACATTTTGACAAGTGCTATTAAAAAAGATGCTCTAATTGCTAAAATGCACCGCCACAGTTTCAGCTAAAGCGTCAAATTTTGCTTGACGATAATACTTAATTGTTTGGCTACTTCCTGCTTTTTATGCCGGTAGTCTTTCGTAATATACTCCTCAATAATTCCTGTGACAGCATAACTTAAAAACTGTAATTTAAATGCAAGACTAACTTTTGATGCGGCTAATTTTTCTTTTTTTCGTAATTGTTCACTCACAAAAACTAAAAACTGATTGCGAAAAGAAGTGGCCGCTTTGCTTTGAAATAAACGGGCAAAAAGTGAAAAGTTCTCATCTAAAAATGTAAACCACTCCAAAGTGGAAGCTTCAAAGCCTAAACGCTTGATTTTGTTCTGATTACAACGTAGACCTAATTCCTCTAAATATTCTGCGATAATCTGATCCATTAAATCGTATTTATCATAATAATGAAGATAAAAAGTTTTGCGTCCAATATCAGCTTGTTCTGTGATCATCGCAATTGAGATAGCATCAATTTCATTTTTCATAATTAAGTCGATAAAAGCAGCTTTGATTGCCTTCTTCGTTTTCAAAATCCGACGATCAACTCTTTTTTCCTCTAGTTGCATCCTTTATCCTTCTTCCTTAAATAATACCCAATTTATGAAAAAGTGTGTATTATTTTACATTCTACCTTTAAGTGGTAATTGCTTACTGATAGCCTCGGAAGTTATTATACATGTGTGTTATAAGTAACACAAGGGAATTAATAAAGGAGGAAGTATGATGGTAGATAAAAAAACTGTAACATTTAAAGGACGTCATTTTAATCTTGTTGGCGATGTTTTTGTGCCAAGTAATTTTGATGCCGATAAAAAATATCCTGCACTTGTCGTTTCTCATCCCACCAGCAGCGTAGGTGAGCAAACATCAGGCTTGTATGCCGAAAAATTAGCACAAAATGGTTTTGTCACAATCGCTTTCGATGCTTCTTATCAAGGTCGTAGTGAAGGTGATCCCCGTAATACAGAAGATCCATTTGTACGGACTGAAGATATTAGTTCAGCTATTGATTACCTCGTTACGCTTGATTATGTCGATGAAAATCGGATTGGTGCAGTAGGCATTTGTGCAGGCGGTGGCTACACGATTAATGCTGCGAAAACAGAACGTCGGATTAAAGCGGTCGCAGGTGTTGCTCCGGCTAATATTGGCGCAACATTCCGTGGTGCTTTTGGTCCCGAAGATAATTTATTAGCCATGCTAGATAAAATTGGACAACAACGTACAGCAGAAGCACGTGGCGCAGATGTCTTGGAAGTAAATTGGATTCCCAATTCACCAAAAGAATTAAAAGAATCTGGGATGACAGATATTGATTTTGTAGAAGCTGTCGACTACTACCGCACGGACAGAGGTTACAATTCACTTGCAACAAACTTGGTACCATTTACAAACTATGCAGCTATTCTCGGTTTTGATACTAATATTTTATTGGAAAAATTCTTAACCCAACCTCTTCAAATTATTGTTGGAGATAAAGTTGGTGGCTTTGCTTCTTACCGCAATGGCTTTGATGTTTACACACGGGCAGCATCTAAAGAAAAAGATATTCTAGTTTTACCTAATATCAGTCACTATGACTTATACGATCAACCAAAAGCTGTCGATCCCGCAGTCGAAAAATTAACTGCCTTTTTTGAAAAATATTTAACAGTTTAATTTTTCAGGTTATTAATCAGGTTATTAAATAGTAGAGAATAAATTTCAGTTGCAAAAAGTATTTAACTCATTTTTATGTCACAGTAAAATATTAGAGCTGTTTGCTCAGAGCATAATTGAAATATGCTCTGAGTTTTTTTGTGCGTGTACAGCTAAGGTAATCTACATGGGTTCTGATGAAAAGATAAATAAGTCAAAAAAAGAAACCTTGCATGGCAAGGTTTCTAGAGATTAAAGACTATTCTTCTTCTTCAGCCATGAATGTATTGAAGACTTCTTCAATCATATCCCATTCTGCTTCTGTTTCGATTTGTTCCAATTCGCCTTCTGTACCATCTTCATTTTCGATGTAAGCGTAGGCTTGTAGTTCAACATCGTCATCTTCTGACGCGCCTGCTGGATACAATAACACGTAATTACGTTTAAATTCTTCTTGACCATCAATGGTTAGTAAAATTTCGTAAAGTGTTTCATTGCCTTGATCATCTACTAAAGTAATGTGTTCATGTCCTTCATGATCATGGTTGTGGTCGTGATTATGTTCTGTCATATGCTTTCCTCTTTCCTATAAAGGCGACTTGGTATCGCTGCGATCTAAATAATTTTGCAAAATCATCACAGCGGCCAGTTTATCAATCACTTTTTTCCGCTTAGCTCGTGATGTATTCGCTTGTTCCACTAACATGCGCTCTGCTTGTACTGTTGTTAGACGTTCATCTTGATAAAAAACCGGCAAATGAAAAAGTTCTTCCAAATTTTTACCATACGCCTGTGATGCTTCGGCACGAGGGCCGATTGTATTGTTCATATTTTTTGGTAAACCGACCACAAATTGTGTCACTTCGTATTCTGCTACCAGCTCTTTTATCCGGTCAAAACCAAACTCGCCATGAGCTTCATCAATGCGGATAATTTCCACACCTTGAGCGGTCCAACCTAATAAATCACTAACAGCTACTCCGACAGTTTTTGAGCCGACATCTAGTCCCATAATCCGCATTAAAGACTAATCCCGTGATTACCAAGATAGTAACGAATTAAGACTTCTAAAATCTCATCTCTTTCATGACGACGGATTAGATTACGCGCATCACGATAACGAGGTATATAAGCCGGGTCGCCGGAAAGTAAATACCCTACAATCTGATTAATTGGGTTATATCCTTTTTCCTCTAAAGCGCGATAAACAATGGCCAACGTTTCGCTCACTTCTTTTTTGCGACTATCGTCAAAATCAAAACGTACTGTTTCATCTGTAAACCCCACAGTTAACACCTCTTTCTTCTACCTATTGCTACTTCTCATTTTACTAAAACTTGTCTGAAACTACAAACAAAGCGTCTACAATTCCTACTCTAGCAAAGGAATATGTTTTTTTTATGAAATCCGCTTCTTATTTTAACATTTTTTCTCACAAAAAAGAGCTTAAAATGAGCGATAAACATATTGATTTTTTGGTGCAGCAATCGTACTTGTTTTTGTCGTCTGTACCACTGGAAGTTCTCTTTTTAACGGTTGATAAAAGTTGCTTTGAATAACCCCTTCAATATGCACCCATTGATCATTTTTTAAAGCCGTTCCTTCTGGCAAATGAATACGTAGACCAAAAACACCAGAATCAGCCACACAATGAATAATACCAAAACGGAAAACAAAATCATCTTCTAATTTGTCTTGTTTGGCGTGATAAATGAAGCCGTCAAAACTGATTTTACGCCCAATAAATGCACTAGGATAGTTGTAAATCAATTCCATTATCTCCAAATAATTTTCTTCTGTCACAGCTAATGTACCGGCTTGATCATATTTTTTCATCAATTTGTCCATTTGCTTTTGATATTCGGTTTTATTGTAATACATACTCGTGTTGGGTTGGAGATACTGCGTCTGCATTTGAGGATCTCCCACAGACTCTTTACTAATGGGAAATTGAAACCCTTTTGCTTGCACAATTGTTGTGTCTAAACTTACAACTGGAAAAAAAGTTCCGACAATCACCGGTAGGGCTAATAAAGCATACGCAATCACGCGTTGGTATCTTTTTTTCAACCCATGCTCATGTGCCATGCCCTTTTCATGATGGTGTTCTTTGGTTTTTCCATCTGCTTTCACCCATAAAACTAATTGCACCATTGCCAGTAGCAAAGATAGAACCATCGATAAAACAGCCAAATAACGATAATGAACGTTAATAAATTGATTTAATTTGCCACTAACTTGCAAATACATCATTAATTCAAAATAACCGCCTAAAATTAGAAATCGAATCATAATGACACCACCAATGCATAACCTGTTACACAAACGACAATAATCGCCACTAAGCTGAGGATGAATCTGCCACTGAAATAACGTTTCATCATTAAAAGATTTTTAATATCGACCATCGGGCCAAAAACTAAAAAGCCCACCACAGGACCGGTACCAAACAGACTTAACAAAGAAGACCCAATAAAGGCATCCGCTTCTGAACATAGGGACATCGCTAATGCTAAAAAGAGCATGACGAAAACCGCCAAAACTTTATTTGAACCTAGCGTCAGCATCACGCCAGTTGGCAAATACGTTTGCATCGCTGCAGCCAATAGGCCGCCAATCATTAAATAGCGCCCTGTATCAAAAAATTCGTCGACACTATGTTCCAATACATGCCCGACTTGTTGAAAAAAACTCTTTTTTGTTTTTTCGTGATGTTCTTGTTCTGCGGATAGGTGATGGTGATGCGAATGTTTCACGTTCATAACTGCTTGTTGCAGTGCGACGTCTTTAATAATGCTCCGCTGATTAAAATAAGCCAACCATACGCCAATCACAAGTGCCACCATTAAACTTCCTATTACCCGTAAAAAAGCAAACTGCATGGAATTACCAAAAGCAATAAACGTGGAGAATATCACAATTGGATTAATAATGGGAGCTGTTAACATAAAGGCAAAGGCCGTATGATTTGGTACCCCTTTGCGCACAAACTGATTAACAATCGGCACAATGCCACATTCACAAGAAGGAAAGAAAAAGCCTAAGCCGCATCCCACTGCAATGGAAGCAAGTTTATTTTGTGGCAACAGTCTTTGCACTCTTTCCGGTGTTAAAAACACATAGAGCGCACCAGAAATAATACAGCCCAATAATACAAAGGGTAAAGCTTCAATCACAATTGATAAAAAAATCATACTCATTTGTAAGACTGAATCAGGTAAATGATTAAACATAAAAGAACTCCTTTTGTACTTTTCAATATCGCAATCAAATTTTGTTTTTTCATCAAAACAAAAACCCTTTAACACAAGGGTTTATTCTAGCAAAAAAATTTTCACTTTGTTTTTTCGTCGCCTTAATATACGCTTTTTTGCTAAAACTCACAAGTCTAGGATAAAAAAATTAACCTTTCATTTACTTTTTGAAGATAGCAAACAACTCATTTGACTTTTATTGACCAAAAATTTACATTAGAAATGCATTTTAAAAGAAAGTAGGTGACGCCATGATTCAAGTCACAGATTTTAACCAAGAACTGCAACAATTAAACCAAGAAAAATTAGCGATTGCTTACATTTCACAACCTGGGTGCAGTATTTGTGTGGCTGTAAAACCGCAACTAGAAGCACGCTTTGGAGAAGAGGTGCCAATTTATCATTTTGATGGCAGTAAGTTTCCTGAAGTAGCCGGCTATTTCCAAGCATTAACAGCACCTTTAGTCGTATTACTTAGTCATGGGAAGGAATTGACACGTTCGGCTCGTTTCATTGATTACCCCGCAATGACAAAAATTATTGCTGAATTTTCTGATGAAGCACTGAACTATGAAGAACTTTTTCGTTAGCGATTCATCTTTTCTTTTAATTGTTAGCCGTAAGAAAAACTTTACGGACGCACCAACTCGCTAGTAATAAGAAGAGATTGCAATAAATTGTTCTACAAATTTCTTATATGTTTGCTTTAATGTCGTTAAGCTTTCGTTCAGCTAGACATCAAGAATTTTGGTATATCGGCTTCATTTCTTGTGAAAATTATATAATCCTTTACCTAAAAATACCTAAAAAAAAGACCGGCTTTTTTAAGCTTCGGTCTTTCTTTTTATTTTTCATCTTGTGAATGTAAGAAATAAATCAATGTCTGCAATTCATTGGTTAAATCGACGTTTTGAATTAAAACACTTTTTGGTGCATTTAGACGAGCCGGAGTAAAATTCAAGATACCCTTAATTCCTGCTGAGACAAGTTCATCTACAATATTTTGAGCAAATTCTGCGGGGACAGTTAGAATTGCAATATCAATTTCTTGAATTTTAATTTGCTCTACCATGTCTTTCATAGCATAAACTGGCACACCGTCAATAATGCGACCGGTTATATTTTCATCTGCATCAAAGGCTGCACTAACGCGAATGCTGTTACTTTGATGAAACTTATATTTTAAAAGAGCAGTTCCTAAGTTCCCCACCCCAACTAATGCAACATTTGTCATATGATCTTCATTCAATGTTTTAGCAAAGAAATTCATCAATGCTTCCACATCATAGCCATAGCCTCTTTTTCCTAGTTCACCAAAATACGAAAAGTCGCGGCGAATAGTAGCACTATCCACTTGAACGGCTTCACTCAGTTCAGTTGAAGAAACTTTTTGTTTTCCAGCATTATTTAAAATCCGCAAATAACGGTAGTATAAGGGCAAACGCTTTGCTGTTGCCTTTGGAATGTGATGATCTTTCAACGTGTACGCCTCCATTTGTGAATTTTTCACGTAATTTACTGACAAATCATAACAGGGTGTTTATGGAAATGCAATTTCTCTGCTCATAAATTTGTGAATTTTTATTTTTGTAAAAGAGGACAATATACACCAGTAGTAAAATTATGATAGACTACACTTGATATGCTGAAAATTTCCCTATTTTATTATTTTTCTTACGCATTAAAATTTGTGAAAAATCAGTCGCATGACAGAATTCATTTAAAGGAAGATTATCCATGATATTATTACAAGCAAATCAAATCGCCCGTCTTTTTGGCGCAGATGTTTTATTTCGCAACATACATTTAGAAATTGCCTCTAAAGCCCGGATTGGTTTAGTTGGTCGCAACGGCGCTGGCAAATCCACCCTATTAAAAATCATCGCTGGAATTGAAGCGCCAGATGAAGGGACAATTGCCAAAAATAAAACAGCTACACTAGGTTATTTAGCCCAAGATACAGGTCTTTCCTCTGATGCGACCGTATGGGATGAAATGCTTGCCGCCTTTGACAAGGTACGGCAAATGGAACAACGGATGCGCACTTTAGAAATTAAAATCTCTAAAAGTGATCCCAATGGTAATGATTACGAAAATATTTTAAAAGAATACGACACCTTGCAACATGATTTTGCCGATATTAATGGCTACGGCTATGAAAACGAAATTCGTTCCGTCTTACATGGTTTTCAATTTGATGAAAGTTTTTATCAGCAAAAAATTAACAACCTCTCTGGTGGTCAAAAAACCCGTTTAGCTCTCGCCCGCATGCTTTTGCAAAAACCAGATATTTTAATTTTGGACGAACCCACCAACCACTTGGACATAGAAACGCTAAGTTGGCTGGAAAATTATTTGCAAAATTACAGTGGTGCACTTTTAATTGTTTCCCATGACCGCTACTTTTTAGATAAAGTAACCAATGAGATTTATGAATTAAGCCGTCATAAAATGACGCATTACAAAGGGAATTACAGTCGCTATTTGGATTTAAAAGCAGCACAGCTTGCTAGTGAATGGAAAGCCTATGAAAAACAACAACAAGAAATCAATAAATTAGAAGATTTTGTTGCCCGCAATTTAGTGCGCGCCTCCACTACTAAACGAGCTCAAAGTCGCCGCAAACAATTAGAAAAAATGGAGCGCATGGATCGTCCCCAAGGTGCCGAAAAGTCAGCCCATTTTCTTTTTCACATTGACAAAGTCTCCGGCAATGTGGTTTTACAGTTAAGTGATGCGGCCATCGGGTATGGTCCCAATGAAATTTTAGCGCAACCTATTGATTTAGATATTCGTCGTCAAGATGCAATTGCTTTAGTAGGACCAAATGGTATCGGTAAGTCAACTTTATTAAAATCTCTTATTGGCCAACTGCCTTTTATACGTGGCGAAGTCCAATTAGGCGCCAATGTTTCGATTGGCTACTACGATCAAGGCCAAGCAGATTTAAATAGTAATAAAACTATTTTACAAGAGTTATGGGATGAACATCCTACCACACCAGAATTAGAAATCCGCAATATTTTAGGTAGTTTTCTATTTTCAGGTGAAGATGTTGACAAGCCAATCAATTTATTAAGCGGTGGCGAAAAAGCTCGGGTTGCTTTAGCCAAATTAGCAATGGATGAAGAAAACTTCTTGATCTTAGATGAACCAACGAACCATTTGGATATTGATAATAAAGAAGTCTTAGAAAATGCCTTAATTGATTACGAAGGTACCCTTTTATTTGTTTCTCATGACCGTTACTTTATCAATCGGATCGCCACCAAAGTCATTGAACTCTCCCCTGCAGGTAGTCGTCTATTTTTAGGGGATTACGATTATTACTTGGAAAAGAAAAAAGAAGAAGAAGAAATTGCCGCTTTACTAGCAGCTGAAGAAAGCAATACACCCGTTATAATGTCTGCGGGTAAAGAAAACTTTCAAAAAAGTAAAGAGCAACAAAAGCTCGTTCGTAATCTTCAACGAAAAGTTAACGATGTGGAACAAACCATGAGTCAAACTGATGCCACGATTGATCAATTAGAAGCAGAAATGGTTAAACCAGAAATCTTAGCAGATCATGTGCAGCTACAAGAATTAAATGAAAAATTAGAAGTCGCTCGCAGCAAACAAAATCAGCTACTCGAACAATGGGAAGAATTAAGTCTTGAGTTAGAAGAATATGAATAAGAACATAGCAATATCTCTTGTTTCCCAGACTGAAAATTAGACGTTACACCTTTCCTACTGCCATTTGCTTTTGGGATCAAACATTGGAATATTACAAAAAAAGGGACAATCAAAAATGATTGTCCCTTTTTTAGTTTGCAGCATAATACGCTTTTATTTTCGCGCGTTTATGTTCTTTAATAACTTTTAACGCCCGTTTTCTGGTTTGAATATTCGGGCTCTTTAAGCGTCTGTACGCCGTGGCCAAATCTGTCTTTTCCATTTTCTTTTCTCCTCCCAACTGCTCAACTAATTTCTATTTTAAATTGAAACGTTTATTTGACTTCTTTAAACGTTATATGACGACGTAGTTTTGGTGAATACTTTTTAAGTTCCAAGCGTTCAGGATGGTTGCGCTTGTTCTTTGTAGTTAAATAAAGGCGTTCTTTGGTTTGGACACCTTCTAAAATAATCGTTTGTCGCATTTTTTATCTCCTATTTATCGATCTGCTAAATACATTTGAATTTGTAATGCTTCATCATAATCAAAGTTTTTAGCTGCTAAGTCAGCCAGTAATGCTGTTTTAAACTCAAGCGTAATTTCCCAAAAACCAGCGATTTTTTGAAACACCGTTGTATCATAATCTGAAAAAACAGGATACAAATTTAAGAAATCAGAAAAGCTTAAATCTTCTTCTTCATAGAAATCTTTAATCATCCCTTTTTCTAATGCTTCTTTTGTGGGCATACCAGTCTCCGTAATTAGACCAGCTACTACCATATCTTGATAGACGGAACTTTTATCCAAATTTTCTTTAGTTTTATGGCGTTGATAGTTGAAATATTCTTCAACTAAAGGCGGATAAATAATTTGCATATTTTTTCTCCTATTTTTCAGCCGTAATTTTACGTCCTTTGTAATAACCATTTAAAGAAACACGATGGGAATGTCTGTAATCACCAGTTGCTTCATCAAAAGAGATTTCTGGACGATTTAAATTTTGATGTGTTCTTCTCAGCCTTTTTTTCATTTTTGATGTTTTTCTTGCAGGAACTGCCATAGTCTATTCCTCCTAAACTGTTTCTTCTACTTTTACCAACTTGCTTTTTTCACGCCTGGAATTAGTCCCACATGAGCAAGTTTCCGAAAATTAATTCGTGACATACCAAATTTGCGCATATATGCTCGTGGACGACCATCAATTTGATCCCGTAATTTCAAACGATTGGGATTGGAATCTTTGGGTAATTTTGCCAATGCAGAATAATCCTTGGCATCTTTTAATCGTGCACGTTGTGATGCGTATTTTTCAATTAAAGCGATTTGTTTATTCGCTTTAGCGATCTTTGATTTTTTAGCCATTGAAATAGCTCCTTTCATTTCTTTTTCTATTTTGTAAATCGTAACCATTTCGTTTTGAACTTCATTAGATTACCAACTAACAAAAATTTTGTCAACACTTAGCTAACCTGTACTTTATGATTTCTTAATTATGCCTTCTAGATTGCTTACTTTGACAAATGTTTTTACTAAATATCCCTTTCAAACTTTAAAGTTTCCTAAATCAGTCCTGTGACCGATTTTATTTTTCTACCATTTGCTTTAGAGTAAACTCAGTATCTACTATAAGCGAGGTGTTTTGATGGCCCGTAAAAAATCACGGCAACCTAAAATAATTTTTATTGGTTTTTGCATGCTTTTATTAGGGGGGATTTGGCTTTTAGTCGCAAAGCCAACTGATACTACTTTTTTTGACTCTACTCCCACTATTACGCAACAACAATACAGTCAAAAAGCAAACCAAACCTTAAAAGGGAATAACGTCCCAACGCCTCTTATTCTCCAAACAGATGAACGTTGGGCACAAGATAGCTATGGTACAGGGGAAGATAATACGTTGGCACAAAATGGTTGTGCTATTTTATCTTTAACGATGGTTCTTTCGTATTTTGAAAAAAAAGAAGCCACCCCATATGATATCTTGTCTTGGGCACATAATAATTATTTTGTAACTGGACAAGGAACTGCTTGGCAAATTTTCAGTGATTTTGCCAACCACTATCAATTGCAATATCATGACTTAGGTAATGATTTTCAAACTGCCAGCAAATATTTACAACAAAAAATTCCGGTTATCGTCTCTGTCAAACCTGGTCGCTTCACTGAGGTGGGGCACATTATGGTCTTAGGTGCCCAGCAAAACAATCAAGTATTGGTTTTAGATCCCAATGACAAACCCGCAAAAACCACGTATAAAGAGCTATTTCATCCTCAAGACTTAACAGGAGAAATTATTCATTATTGGACATTTACTAAAAGTTAATCTGGGAAAGAAAATTTCTACTGTTAACAAAAAGCAACCTGCACTGCATATTTCTAGTAGATTTCTACTTAGCGCTTGAGCGCTTATTTTCTACTGGTTACATGAAAAAGAATCAGGAGCAAGAATTCATTTTTTGCCCCTGATTCTTTTTCGCTATTTTTTTAATAATTTTTCAATCCGATCCAATTGTTGTTGCAAAGTCGTAATTTCCTTTTTTAATTGCGATAACTCACTGTCTTCTTCAACTTGCCGCATCGCTTCATTTTTATGACTAAAGTATGAGGTAATTGTAGAAGTCAAAATCCCGATAAATCCAATCCCTAAAATCATCAAGACTGCCGCAATCAATTTTCCAGCATCGGTTGTGGGGGCAATGTCGCCATAACCGACGGTAGTTACCGTAACAATGGCGTACCACAATGCATCTGCAAAAGATCTATTTTCAGCAATTGAAAATAAACCTGCGCCAATAACAATAATCCCCAAACTAATATAAAGCACATAAATAAAACCGTTAGTATATAAAATACTACGCTTATTGCGAGATAACTTACCAAATAGTCCAATAATACGGGCAATCCGATTAATCCGTGAAATTTTACCAAAATGAGCCAAACCGAATAAGCCAAAAATAAAGTTTAAGGGTAAAATTGCAATTAAATCAAAAATATTTTTTTTAAAAAAAGTTTTTTTATCTGGATCAACAATTAAACGACCAAAAAAATCAACAGTAAATAACAGCCAGATAAGATAATCTAAAATACGAAAAGGATTTTCATTAATATTAATGACAGATGCAAAATCCAATAACATTAAAATAATCCAAATAATAGATAAAGTTAAGTTTAAAACATGATATTGCGGATTATACTCATTTAATTTTTTTTGCAATTTCTTGAGCATCTCATCACCTCTTGTCTTTCTTATTCTAGCCATCGAGCTGTTTTATCACAAGAATTTTGGCGTTTTTTTTCTAAATTTTGAAAAGCTGCTTTGTAATCGTTTCCTTTTCCACTATACTGAAAAGTAAGAAGTGAGTTCCTCTTCTAGTATGGAGGCGTAAGTTAGGCTAAATTGACAGAAGAAAAGGAGTGTTGCACATGAAAATTGGAATCGCAAAAGAAATTAAGAATCATGAAAATCGGGTTGCATTGCCTCCTAGTGGGGTCTTAGAATTAATAAACGCTGGGCATACCGTCATAGTTGAAACCGGTGCCGGCTTAGGCTCTGGGATTGCAGATGAGGAATATCAAAAAGTTGGTGCTATTTTGACCACTGTCGCAGAAGTTTGGAACTGTGAAATGGTCCTGAAAGTTAAAGAACCTCACCCCAGTGAATATCAATATTTTAGAAATGGCCTGCTGTTATTTACCTACCTTCATTTAGCAGCTAATAAAGAATTGACAGAAGAATTAATGAAGCGGGGCGTTACCGCTATTGCTTATGAAAATGTGCAGCTAACCGATGGCAGCCTTCCGCTTCTTTCTCCCATGAGTGAAATCGCTGGCAGAATGGCAGCACAAATTGGTGCACAATATTTACAACGAACCTTTGGCGGCAAAGGAATTTTACTAGCAGGAGTTCCTGGGGTACGGCAAGGTAATGTGGTGATTATTGGTGGAGGTGTTTCAGGTTATAACGCCGCACGACTTGCTCTTGGTTTAGGGGCGCATGTTACCATTTTAGATATCAATTTAAACCGCTTAAAAGAATTGGATGATCTTTTTAGCGGTCAAGTACAAACACTTCTTTCTAATGAACTAAATATTCGTACTTCATTACAAGATGCCGATCTTGTTATCGGGGCTGTTTTACTTCCGGGTCACAAAGCACCAACATTAATTACAAAAGACATGGTAGCAGCCATGCCTAAAGAATCAGTTATTGTCGATATCGCAATCGATCAAGGGGGAATTTTTGCAACTGGAAACAAAGTTACAACCCATGAGGACCCCACTTATGTACATTCTGGTGTCATTCACTATGCAGTGGCCAATATGCCTGGAGCAGTACCACAGACTTCAACATACGCATTAAGTAACGCTACTTTACCATATGTAAGACTTTTGGCATCCACTAATTTAGCCGATTTATTGCAATACAATAATGCCCTTTACCACGGCGTTAACACCTATCAAGGACATTTAACAATGCAGGCAGTGGCAGAGGATTTAAATCTGCCTTACACAGAGTTGTCTACTTTGATTTAAAGGCTGCAAAAATTAAAAAGTACCAGAAGTTATCCAATTTTACTTCTGGTGCTTTTTTTTATCTTATTGACACTTAGGAAAGTCCATCACTCTAAAATCGTAGAAAATCATTTTTATTAAACAACACTGCTTAACAGTTGCTCCTCACATTTTCAAGTTCCTATAATTGTGTGGCAATGACGCCAATTCTAAGATGTTGGAAAAACGTTCTTTAACGCACTTACTAAGGGTCAACGTTTTCAATAAATAAAAGATATTGTCTTCTTTAGAGGATGAATTCTACCAAATAATTCTTTATCCTCTTTATAATTAGCTTATTTTCTTACTTGCTGCCTTCCTTTTTGATTACAACTCTCCATTAACATTTGTTATTTATTAAATAAAATGATTCCCTATTGCTTTTTACGTATTTCTATACTATTTTGACTGAGTACTACTAAAAAAACGTCAATATCAATGCTGCACTTTTCAAAAAAGCTACATTTTACATAAGATCAACCAAGTGAAAATCTTACTTTCACGCTTCAATATAAATTGAAAGTATTTTCAAAACGTGAAAAGGGTTGCTTCATTTCTTTCCAATATTGTGTAACCGTTTTCTATATACTATACTTTGTCCGAATAGAAGAAAAATAATTTATTTCAAATGAAGGAGTGTTTTTATGAAAGAAACTGTTCAAAAATCGATGCGAACTTTTGCCCGCGCAATTATTCAACCGGTTATGTTTATGGCCGTTTCCGGCTTGATTATTTCTATTGCCGCAATTATGCGGATGGAATTCATGCCTAGTGCTATCGCCAATGTGGGAAATTTCTTTTTTGGTATCATTAACAGCGGAGCAATTGGTTCACTTTCTGTTATTTTTTGTGTGGGTATTGCTGCTGCTTTAACAAAGAAAAAGACCGATTCTGCAATTGTTGCGATTACTTGCTTTATGATTTTCTTATATGCCAATAATTCATGGCTAACTTTGACAAATCGTTTAGCAGAACCGGGTGAACAAGGGTTATTTGGAACAGGACAAAATATGGTTATGGGAATTCAAGTTAATGACATGGGCGTCTTTTTAGGAATTGTCATTGGCTGTATGGTCGGTTTTATTGTCAATCGTTTTGGAAACGTCAAATTTCATAAATACTTGACTCCATATGAAGGTACAAAATTTGCTTATGCCATTTCAATCTTTGCCACTATTGCACTTGCTATTATTGTTACTTATGTGTGGCCTATCATCAACTCTGGCGTAAATGCAGCCGTATCTGTCATGGCCAGTTCTGGTCCTTTTGGTTTCTTTACCTATGGTTTTTTAAATCGGATGTTACTGCCAGTAGGAATGCACCATCTATTATGGATGCCACTACACTTTACACCAATGGGTGGAACTGCTCAAATTGCTGGTGAAACAGTAAGTGGTGCTTTCAATATTTGGTTAGCACAACTAGGTGACATTAGTAATGTTACGACAATGAACTCCGCTGTGGGCTTTTTAACCAACTTTGGTCCTTTGGCCTTTCCTGCTGCCATTGCAGCAGCTTTCATCAAAACTGCACTTCCTGAAAATAAAGCAAAAGTAAAAGCAATTGTGATTCCAGCAGTAATTTTAGCTGCTTTAGCCGGAACAACAGAACCAATTGAATTTCTCTTCTTGTTTGCAGCACCAGTGTTATGGTTGGTCCATGCAATCTTGTTTGGTTTTAGTTTCTTCCTAGCAAATGTTTTAGGACTGCGCGTAATGGTTGGTAGTATTCCAGAAACTATTCCATCTTTATTTGTACCGATGAATCTTGGCCACACTTGGTTAATCATTCCAATCATCCTTGTGATTGCAGTAATGGAATATTTTGCTTTCAAATATCTTATTGTAAAACTGAATTTACCAACACTTGGTCGTGAACCTAAAGAAGAGCTTACTCCTCAAAATGAAACTATCACGGTCAAAGGTGACGAAGCTGGTTTAGCAGTAATCGTCAATGGATTAGGTGGCGTTGACAACATTTCAGAAATCTACAATTGTTACTCCCGTTTGCGCTTAGATGTTTTAGATGATAAGAAAGTGGATATTAACTTATTAAAGACTTTTCCATCTTCTGGTGTGGTAGATAAACAAAAACATATTCAAATTATTATTGGAATTGGCGTCACTGAATTAAGAGAAGCACTAGAAGCTTACGTTGAAAAACTGCGCAGTGGACAAGCAACATTGCCTTTAACGAAAACGCAAACAGGACAACTTGTTTATGCTCCCGCTAGTGGTGAGATTATTCCAATCGAAGAAGTGCCTGATGAAGTATTTTCAAGTAAATCTTTAGGTAACGGTTTTGCAATTATGAATCATGATGGCATGATTCATTCACCAACCAGCGGTAAAATCACTACCATTTTCCCAACGCTTCATGCTATTGGAATCGAAAATGAAAACGGAGAACAAGTCTTAGTGCATATGGGAATTGATACAGTAGATCTTGCTGGTAAACCATTTAATATTAAGGTAACGGATGGACAGATGGTAAAACAAGGGGATCTGCTTGCTCAAATTGATAGTAACCAAATAAAAGCAGCCGGCAAAAATGATATGATTATTGTCGTTACACTTGAAAACGCTGCCGGAAAAGTAATTGCACCTTCTGATAAAATTACACGCAATGATATAGCTTTTGAAATTTAGTCAAAAAAAAGGGAGATTATCTCCCTTTTTTTTTATAAATAGCGATCAAATAAATACTCTAGTGCGTTTAAACAATTGCCAAAGAAAAAATTTAAGGTAGAATTTTCAGAGTTAATCACACTTGACTCTGGATCAACTTGAAAGGAGGCATCCCCTTCTTTTAGAAAAGTACTGTTTGCCGAAGCGGTAAAAGTAATTACTTTCCCCCCCAATTCCTTACATTCTTTTATTTTTCTTAATGCTTCACGATTTTCCCCTGATTGAGAAAAGATAATTAAGCTTTTGGGTTTCCCATCTGAAACGAGTTTGACCTCCATATCTTTTAAATCAATCGCATAAATCTTCTTTAACATTAGTTTTCGATAAGCATACTTTACAAGCAAATCACAAAATCCTTCTCCTGATAAATACACTTGTCCTTGTTCTTTAATGAGTTCAAAAATTTTATCAATCTCTTCCCAATTCTGTTTTGTGTTCAAAAATTTTTGTTGTGTTAATGTTCGTTCAGCAATTTGGCTTTCATTAAATTTTTGAGTTAAAAAGAAAACCATCTCTTTAAAATTATTAAAACCTGCTCTTTTAGAAAGACGTGAAATCGAACTTGGTGAAGTATAATTATTTTCCGCTGTCGTTCTGATATCGATGTCTTCCCCTTTTTCAACTTTTTTGACAATATATTCAATAATTTGCTCATCTTCTTCACGTAAAGTATTGTCCGGCAATAATTTTGAAATATGATAAATTTTCATTGTTAATCCTCCATAAGTGAAAATAATTTCGCTCTTTGAAAACGATACCTCATTGGTTTAAACGCATTGTATCCGTTTTTTTTCTATAATATACTCTATTTACGGAAAGGGAACAACGATTACTTTTAATAAATCCAAAGAAAGAAGGTTCTGTTTTGAAACAGCTAATCATAAATGCAGATGATTTCGGCTACAGTGCAGCAATTAATGCCGGTATTATTCATTCTCACCGTCAAGGCGTTTTAACTTCAGCAACTTTAATGGCCAATATGCCCGGAACATTGGATGCTATTGCGCTTTCAAAACAATATCCCAGCTTAGGGATAGGTTGTCATCTAGTTTTGACAATGGGACGCCCACTTGATGGGACCAATACTAGTTTTCAAGATGAAAAGGGAGAATTTTATAAATTATGTGATTACCCTACCATGCGTAGCCACTATTCAGATGAAGAAATTTATCACGAATGGTGTACACAAATTGAATACTTATTAGATAAGGGTGTGAAACTCACCCATTTTGATTCTCATCATCACATTCATTTTTACCCTGAAAATAGAGCAATCACAACTAAAATTTCAAAAAAATATGGTCTACCCGCTCGGAACTCTTACGGGACTGAAAATTTTGGACCAATTGAGTCACCCGATGTTAACGATCTTCTTTTAGACATGATGAATACCAGTGCCATTCGCGATATGTCGTTATCTTATCAAGCTTTAAGAGAGCAGTGTTTGCAAGAGTTACAAGATACTTTTGAAAAAGCAAATAACGTTCAAACACTTGAAATGATGGTGCATCCTGCTTTTGTAGATGAGTACTTATTAACCCACTCTTCTTTCAATATCGCGCGGATGCGAGAAGTAGAGATTTTAACAGATCCGATAGTTCGTCAATTAATCGCGTCATTAAAGTATGAACTCGTAAATTATCAAACCGCAAAAATAACTCAAACTGTATAAAATTAGGAGGAAACAATCATGGGAAACAAATTTGTAATGGTCGGCGGAGGTTCTACTCAATCTCCTGGCATTTTAGAAGTATTACGTAGACGTGCACAAGAATTAGCAATCGACGAATTGGTGCTCTACGACATTGATGAAAAACGCGTTTCACTTTTAGGGCAATATACAAAGATGTACTATGCAGAAACGGGCTCTTTGGTGAACGTTACTTACACAACAGATATTGATGAGGCTTTTACAGGGGCAGATTTCTTATTTATGCAAATTCGTCCAGGCTTAAATGCTCAGCGTGCAGTAGATGAAAAAATCTGCTTAAGTCATGGCGTTGTGGGGCAAGAAACTTGTGGATTAGGGGGCTTCTCATTTGCAATGCGCGTTATTCCTGCAGTAAGACAAATTATTCGCAAAGTAAAAGAACTATGCCCAGATGCTTGGATTTTAAATTATACTAATCCAGAAGCTATTTTATCAGAAGCTATTTATAGTGAATTTCCTGATGCAAAATGTTTATGTATTTGTGATATGCCCATCTCAATTGAAGGTGCTATCGCAAAGTACTTTGATAAAGATTTGCGCGACTTAACTTTTAAATATTTTGGCTTAAATCATTTTGGCTGGTGGACACAAATAATTGATAAAGATGGTAAAGACTTACTTCCTCTACTGCGAGAAGATGTTTTATCCGGAAAAATTGATACGTTGTTGATGTCTAATGATGAAACAGTTGGCGATCAATACTGGATTGATACCTACAAGCAAATGATTAAACTATTTAAGAATTTTCCTGAATATTTTCCAAATTGCTACTTACAATATTATTTGACACCTGATGAAATGGTCGCGCATGATGATATTAACTTCACCCGTGGTGATTACGTAACAAATGGTCGTGAAAAACGAATTTACGAAGAATGCGAACGTGTTATTGCTAATGGCTCTGCCAAAGATTCCAGCTTACATGCTGGTGTTCATGGAAATTACATTGTGGATATCTGCCATGCGATTATTCACGATACGCGTGAACGCTTTACTGTGAATATCACCAACAACGGCTCTATTTCAAACTTTGATCCCAAAGCAGTCGTTGAATTACCTGCCTATGTTGGGGCATCAGGTGCAGAAACAATTGTCGTGGGCGAAATTCCAACTTTCCAAAAAGGATTAATGGAAATGCAAAAAGCCTATGAAAAATTAACTGTGGAAGCAGCCTTAACCGGTTCTTATCAAACTGCTTTAAAAGCAGTAATGTTAAACAAAACAATTCCAAACTTTAGCGTTGGTAAAGCGGTCCTTGATGATTTGTATGAAGCTAACAAAGAGTGGTGGCCAGAATTAAAAGATGACTTTATCCCTGAACAAAAAACTGTATTAGTCTAAATCGAATTTAAGCCTAGGGAAAATCAATTAAAATAATTTTTAAGCCTTATCTAAATGAGGAGTTATACTTTTCTCGTATAACTCCTCATTTTTGATTGAAATATTTTTGTTTTATCTTGAGATTACTCGGCTCTTAGCAACAATTAACCTGCAGATAAAAACTTATAGTCATTAGTTTTAACACTTACAAAGCTTATTGCATCCTCTTTGAAAAGGACAATATTAAATTTCTTTGAATTATTTTAACAAACCAATATAGGCCTTCACTTTCGTTTTCTATCAAGAAATTATGCCTTTTTTTCAACCCAATTATTTACTGCTGTTTGAAATCCACCGCTAAAATTTTTTCCTACTAACAATTTACAAAAAAAAGAATTAAGAGCCAGCTCTTAATTCTTTTTTATCTATACATTCACTAAGTTACTCACTAATGTTTGTTTTAACAATGGCATAAACATCGCACCTACGACTGTTCTATTTTTGAAATTCATCACCCGCGCATCTTTTGTATCATACCAATCGGAAAACGGCACACGATTTGATGTATTTTCTAAATAATGACGTACCGGCTGGATAATGCGCTCTCTCTCTTTTTCATTTTTCGCAAAAATTGAAATCCACATAATCCAATCTGCTTTAGTATAATTTGCACGTTGGTCTAACGGAATCCCATATTCGTTAGCTTCGGCTAAATATTTCGTGATTTCTTTTTCCATTAATTCCGCTGGAAATAATCCTAAATCAAACAAATTATCCCACACAATATTGTATTTTATACTCCAGCTATTCGGTTGATCAAACGCTAATGGCGTATGCTCTCCATTTGCAATAGCAGACTCTTGCCAAATTTTGGCCATCTCTTTGGCCCGTTTAGAATAAAGTACTCCCTCTTCATACCCTGCTGATTTTAAAGCCGCTCCAAACATGCCAAGTGCCGTAACGGCTTTTAAAGATAGGTTACAATTATGAGCTAAATGCCCAGCAAAATCATCAGTACATAATTGGTTTTCGGGATCTTGCCCAAACGTCGCTAAATAGTCAGCCCATTTTAAATTAGTGGCTAAATACTGCGTAAAGAATTTATCATCTTTATCCCGCAAATAGATTGCTGAAATCATGGCTAACATGTTGCCACATTCTTCAATTGGCATTTGTTGTTCAAAGCGGTAGACATTTTGTCCTTTTGGTAGTTGATAATAGTCATAAATTGTGTCATATGGACCACGATCTGACCAATCTTTACTACCTGAATTGGTTATTTCTCCATATACTTGTCCAGTTACATACGGATACCGGCCAACATCATGGGGCGCAAAATCAAATTCCCATACTGGCATATCAGCAAATTTATATACCGGCCGTAACATCCCTTTGGCCAATTCTGTTTGATAAAGCAGGTACAAAGGAATGGATGGGTAGCTAATATCAACTGTTCCAATACAGCCGTTGGAGCTGCATTCTTTTGATAAAAAGACGATTTCCCCTTCTGAATCTCGGATTAATTTATGGGCACAAATTGATTGGCGATAACTAAATGCTGTAATAAAGTCCAGTGTGTCGCCACCAGCAGTAGAAGACTCGTGTTGAATTTTTTTATCAATTTGCTTACAACTTTCTAACCGTAACGGCAAGTCGGCTAAATAATTTTGCAGCAAATCGTACATTCCTGTATAGCTTTCTTTCCATAGTGCATTTGTCACATTACCAAAGTAATTGATCGCATGCATATCATCATATGCAACTAAAATTGTCGCTGCTTCACCTGAATGAATGGAAAAATCTGCTAATAACATGTCACGTTTTTTTTGATAAGTAATTGGCAAATTATTTTTAGCTGCAAGGTATAGATATCCCCAATCGATATCGACCAAATCTCCAGAAGAGTTGAGTGGGGTTTGGCGTCCCTTACCCATCCAAACCATTTTTTCAGTTGTTGTCGTAATCGTCCGCCAATGAAGGTCCTCAGAGGTTTGATCCCGACAAATTTCTTCTGAAAAAGCAAATGTAATCGCTGCTTCACTATCATTTTTTACATCAGCTTTTACTGTAATCATCGTCACAGGTTCACTAATTTTTTTTAAATCTTGTAAATCCAAATCAACGGAAAACAATAATTCCAAATGGACATCTTCATTTTCAAAAGTATACTTAGTTTGCGTTGCACTCACGTCTAAATCTTTTTGCGCAATAGCAGGAATGATATCATCTGCTCCCATAAAGCGATATGTGCTTTCTCCTACTCGAATGTACCCCCGCACCGGTTGTTCTTTTCCTGTCCAACTTTGTGTATCACAATCTGTTAAATGATCAGCTGGGGACCAGATTGAAAAATAGGGATCATTTACAATTAGAGGAATTGAAGCTCCTCGTTTTACTTTTGTCATCTTCTAATAACTCCATTTCCATCTTTAAAATCATTCTTTTAAATCACATATATCTCATTACGAATAGATTGCTTGTGCAGCTTTTCTACTCATACTGGTTGGTAAAGTTTCATCAAAACATTTTGAATTTGGAACCATTCCTAGTTCAAAATTAAAATCTTTTCCCTTCATTATTTCATCATGGGAAAGCACACATTTTCTAAAATCTTGTGCACTCTCCGTAATACGATGAATAAATTGCTGCTGTGGATTATTTAAAGTGGTTGTAATTTTAATTTCTTTTTTATTTGCTAAATGAATAATCGCTTCATCAAAATTCGGCATTCCTATCAAATATTCACCACTACCCGGACAAAATGGATAAAAACCTAAAGCATTAAAAATATACCAAGATGCCATACTGCCGTTATCTTCATCACCAGGGTAGCCTTTAAATCCAGCCGAAAATAAACGATTGACGGCTTGCTTTAGCAGTGGTTGCGCAAAATACGGTTTTTTTATGAAGTGAAATAAGTATGGTAAATGAAAACTTGGTTGATTTCCCACGTTAATTTGATCAAAACCATTCACTTCCATTTCCGCCATTTCATGAATCACATGACCATAACCTTCAACAGTATATTCCGGCGGTGTATTAGCAAGTTCTACTAAAATTTCTTCAAAAGCAGCTTCTCCTCCATATAATGCAATCAGCCCCGCAATATCATGGTTAACTGCGAAGGTGGATTGCCATGCGGAACCTTCTGTATAATCGCCGCCCCAAGAAAAAGGACTAAACTTTTCTTTAAATTGCCCTTGACGATCTTTTGCCACCATGAATCTATCTTCAAGTGAAAATAAATTTTGATAGCGATAAGATTGTTCCATGAAATTTTCAGCTACTTCTTTTTCGCCTAATTTGCCGGCAACTTTTGCAATACAGTAGTCACTATAACTGTAATCCAATGTGTGATTGACGGATTCATGGAGATCTGACGGTACATAGCCGTAAGTATTATATTCATTAGCATATGACCGTCCTGCTTGACGATTTGGTTCTTGTTGCTGAGCAGAGTACAACATCCCCGTTAAGAATTCAGGCATTAAATCTGTCGCAATGTTTTTTACGGCCGCATCGGCAATAACACCATCGATATAATTTCCCGGCATTCCTCCGGAATCTTCAGGTGCTAACCACTTTGGTAAGTATCCACTTTCCCGATAACTATTTAAAAAACCAGCCAATATTTTTTCATATTCTTCTAGCTCAATTAAAGAAAACAATGGATAGACAGTTCGAGCGGTATCCCAAAAACCATTATTCATATACAAGTATCCCGGTTTCACTTCATTAGCATAAGCATCTCGGTGAACTGGTTGTCCATTGTCGTCCCACTCATATAATCGTTGAGGGTATAAAAAAGCTCGATACATATTGTGATAAAAAGTTTTTACTTTTTCCGCTTCTTGATCAGAAACAGTAATTTTAGCTAACTTTTCATTCCATTGCGTGGTAACTTCTTGTAATTGCAGCTCTTTTTTTGTTTTTGGTAAATTTTTCACCGCAAATTCTGCAGAAATAAAAGATGTTCCTAATCGTATTTCAATAGTGTTTGCATCCGCAAAATTAATCTCAAAAGAACCATCTTTTTCACTAAATCCTACAATTTTTTCACTTACTTCTATATGAAAGTAAAATTTTAATGGAACGGTACGATGAACATGTAATTGGTTTGAATATCCTTCAATTATATGACCTTGCGCTTTTGTAATTTTTCCATCTGTGGGAAAGCTAATCATGATCCCTTTATCTTTTTGTGGGGACTCCATTGATAGAATTGCACCATATTCAGAAGGAACCAAGGTGGTGTCTAACTGATTATTTAATTGCCTAATTTTTAAATAATTAGGGTGAAAGTCAGATTGTTGGGGTGCATAAGGTACTACCTTTAAACCTTTGGTATGCTTGGTAAAAGGCAAAATTCTCAAAGAACAAAAATCACCTTTTGTACCAGCCCACATCGTTGGCTGGTGTGATAAGCGAATGCCACGATAATGCATTGCTTCTGGTCGAAACCACCAGTTGTCTTCATGAGTTTCAATGGCAAAATAATTCATTCCAAAAGGAACACCTGTAAAAGGGAAACAATTTCCTCGCGACAATTCAAATGAATTACTTGTAGCATGCCGTGTGTCAATTTGATTAATATCCATTTAAATACTCCTTAAAATCAAGTTATTTCGTTTGAGCTGACGTAGTAAAATTAATATTTTTTTCTAGTCGAGTAAATTTTTTCATCATGATAAGACTCATCCCATAAGCTGGCAAAGCAATACCTATAAAAAGAATCAAAAGTGGACTAATGGCAAATAATAAGCTGACTAAAACAAAAATTAGTCCCATATAGAGAACTTCTAAAGGACAAATGAGTAAAAAAAGCAAAGATTGTACCACCATTTTGATTCCTTTGACATCAAAATGGACAAAAATTGGGAAAAACATCGCTACACCTAAAATTATCAATAGACGCGTGACTTTAATGGCAATTTCAAGCAACAGATTTCCGGTACCAACATTCACTAAAATAACGGTCTCCCCAAAGAAAAATAAGGCAATCGCTGCAAATACAACACTAAACAACATGCTGCGACGAAAAGTTTCTACATAATATCTTTTAAACATTTGAAAGAGATGAGTTTCTGATTCATTACGAATTTGTTGACGAATACAAGCGTAAAGAGCAATCGTTGCTGGTATAATTCCAAAAACGACACCACCTAAAAGTGTAAACAAAAGCCACAACCCGTTTAATTTCATTAAATAATAAATCCGATTAAAAACTTCATAAATTTTATTAACCACTTCACTTACCCCTTTATAGCTCCGACTAAAATCCCTTTTTCAAAGTATTTTGCAACAATTGGATAAAACAGTAAAACAGGTAACGTTGAAACGATAACGACACTATATTTTAGTGTTAATTTCAGCATCATTAATTCAGCTTGGGCGCTCCCCACCAAAGTTTGATTTACATCATCACCAAATTGTCCTTGTATCAAGATTTCTCGTAAAATCAATTGTAATGGGAAACGGGCACGATCACGCAAATAAATCATGGCATCAAAGTATGAATTCCAACGACCTACGCCATTAAACATCGCAATAACAACAATAATTGGTGTAGAAAGTGGTAGAACGATTTTATATAACAATTGCAAATCATTGGCACCGTCCATATAAGCACTTTCCACTAATTCAGAAGGAATATTCTGTTGAAAATAAGTTCGCATCAAAATCATATTGTAGACACCTACTGCACCTGGCAAGATCATTACCCATAACGTATTGATGATACCTAAACGCTGATTTACCAAATACGTTGGAATTAGACCACCACCAAAAAACATCGTAATAGTAAAAAATAGTGTCAACATTGAGCGACCACGTAAATCTTTTCGGGAAAGTGGATATGCCCCGAGCGTTGTAACAAGAACACTAACTAGTGTTCCTAACCCCGTGTAAATGACAGCATTTTTAAAGCCAACTAAAATATCTTTATTTTTTAAAATTTCGGTATATCCGTTGACATTAAAACCTCGCGGCCAAAGTAACAACGGTACTTCATAGATTTTATTAGGATTACTAAAAGAAGCATTCACTACAAAAACAATAGGATATAACAAAATCAAAGTCAGCAATGTAATAATTACAACGTTGACAATGTCAAAAACTTTATCTGATTTCGTTGAGATGTATCGCATTTTTTCCATTTCAATTCTCCTGCCTTTCTACCACAAACTATTTTCACCAGTTTTTTGTGCAATCTTATTGACAACAAAAAGCATGATGAAATTGACGATATTATTAAACAACCCAACTGCGGCAGAAAAACTATATTCACCATTAATCAAACCGACTTTATATGTATAAGTCGACAATACTTCAGAAGTTGCAAGATTTGATGCGTTTTGCAATAAATAAGCTTTTTCAAAACCTACAGACATAACACTACCGGTTGCTAAAATTGCTGAAATAACAATGGTAGGCATGATTGCTGGAATCGTAATATTACGAATACATTGCATCCGCGTTGCCCCTTCAAGATAAGCAGCTTCATATTGATCTTGCGGTACGCCAGACATCGCAGCAGTATAAATCAGCGTTCCCCAGCCGACACCTTGCCAGATTCCAGACCATACATAGACATGAGGAAACCACTTTGCATCGCCTAAAAAATCAATAGGTTTCATGTGTAAAGAAGTTAGAATTTGATTGATGGAGCCTTGTTCAGAGAAAAAGAAGGTTACCATCCCAATAACAACAACTACTGAAATAAAGTTTGGAATATATGAAACTGTTTGAACTGTCGATTTGAACCATTTTCGTTTAATTTCGTTAAACATTAATGCCAGAATGATCGGCAATGGAATGCCTACTAGTAAACTATAGAAACTAACGCGAATAGTATTAATGATAATTTCCAAGAAGAAATAAGAATCAAAGAAACGTTGAAAATGCTTGAAACCAACCCAAGGACTATCCCAAATACCAAAAGCAGGTGAATAATCTTTAAAAGCAATTACAACACCATACATCGGCCAGTAATTCCAAATAAGCACAAATAGTACAGGAATGACCAACATAACGTACAACCACTTATGTTTTTTCATATCGGATAACAACTTGTTAAAAGATTCCATCGGTGCAACAAATAATGTATTAAGCCATTTATGCTTTTTCATATCGAATAATATTTTTTCTACCATCTATTATTCTTCCTTTCTCCGTGCTTTATCAAACTGTTCAGCGCAGCATCTGAATGCTAAGCTGATTAGTTCAATAAAACATTTTGTCATAAAAACCAGGCTCAAAGCAGGTTTTGTCATTTTGCTTTAAGCCTGGACAAAAATTCTATTTACTCTTTGTCATAACGTTCATACTGCGTACGGCGAATTTCAAGCAACTTGTCCGCACCAATTTTTTTCAACTGTTTAACATATTTATCCCAATCGCTAGTAAAATTCCACTCACCTGTAACAAACTTCACCCGAGATTGTTCAACATAATTATTCATGTCTGTCATAATTGTGGACAATTGTCCAGACTCTTCAGGGGTTGGCATTACTGGAGATAACATTTTTTCTGGCATAACATCTTCATTAAAGTCATCATATTGAATCGGTTCTAATCCTTGCGCGATGTCACGGTTAGCTTGATCAGGATTTAAATAAGGATAGCCGCCACCATAAACATTATCTAAATATTGATATGCGCCTAATTGTGCTCCTTTGTCATAATTCAAAATTTTATCGACATAAACATTTTTATCGTCTACTTTATGGTAGGTAACATCTTCTGCTCCTAAATAACCAAAGTCAGAACCTTCTTGGCTATACCAATAATCTGTCCACTCTAGTAATTTGCCAGGATCTTTACAATCTTTAGTAATAACCAAACCAGATGTTCCTACCGGGCCATTAATTACTAAGCTCTGATCTCCTTCAGGACCGGCAATGACATTAATCGGTGTATATTTGTCTTGGACAGACCCCCCGATAAATTCTGGACTTACCCAAGTCCAAAGACCAACAGTATTATTGGCTGCATCTGCACGCCATTTATCGCCATCAGCACCAGCAAAAGAATTCTTAGACATTAAGCCATTTTGATAAAGATCTGCTTCATATTTCCATACATCTTTCATTCGGTCACTATTTAATGTCAGTTGCATCGAGCCATCTTTTTCAAAATATACAGAAGATTCAATTCCAGTTCGACCACCTGTGCCCATACCATAAGCGGCCATTAAAAGTTTTTCAAAACTATTAGGGAGTTCACCACTATTCATATACCAGCCTTGTTCATCCGCTTTACCATTTCCATTTGGATCTTTTGTGACAAATTGTGTTAATACTTCTTTCAATTCTTCGGTGGTTCGTGGTTTTTCAAGACCTAATTTGTCTAACCATTCTTGATTGATATAATATCTGAATGTCAAACCCATAATTTGTGGATCAATAGATAATTCTGGCAAGAAATAGATATGTCCGTCTGGGGCAGTAATACTTTTTCTAATTTCGGGATGTTCTTCCATTAGTTTATTAAAGTTTGGTGCATGTTTTTCAATTAAGTCTTCAATCGGCTGGAACATTCCCTGTCCACCATATTTTACTAATTCATCTGACGTCCAATATACTTGATAAAAGGCATCTGGCAATTTTGATTCTGATAATAGTAAATTTTTCTTTTCATTGATATCTTTTGTCTCTTGCCAAGTAATTGGAACACCAGTCTTTTTCTCATACTCTTTCCACATCCAAAGATCTTCATTTTTTGGATGGTCGGCACTATGGTCTGGACTCAATAGAGTAAACCCTTTGCTGTCTCCTGATTTGTCTTCAGAGCTTGCATCTCCTGACCCGCAAGCGCTAAGTGATACCAATACAACCGCTGATAATGTTAATCCCAATAAAGATGTCTTCCATTTTTTCATATCTATTTCCTCCAAAAATAAATAAAATTGCTAGTTTCTTTTGTAAGAAACTGCGAATTAATGCCTCGTTTAAAAATTGTTTTCAACTTTCATCTCACTAAAATTGAGTCGACGTTCGTTAATTTCTCTAACCTTTTGCAAATCCACTTTGTTATTACGATCTGCAGTTAACAGACCATTTACTTCCTGCTCTACATCTGTGAGTTGTGTGTAACAAAAACCAGCAATGTAAGGGTTACTTTGAATGGCGGCATATATTTTTTCAAAGCGCTTCATGAATTCGGTTTCATTTTTTACCTGATTGCCATATCCCCATTGCCCTTCAGTATTAACTGTAAATGCAATGCCACCAAATTCACTGATCATGATCGGTTGGCCTTTATATTCAAACCCTTTTGCAAAAGCAAACCAGCCATCATTAAATTGAATTTTATTAGTAACAATTTTTTCTTTATTTGAATAACCAAAAGGTGCGAAATCTTGATGGTCTGAATAACGTTTTGCAAAAGCCAAACCAGTTTCTTCATAATCATGTAAAGTTAAAATATCAGAAATAGTGTGTTCCCAACCATCATTTGTAATGACAGGCCGATTGGAATCAAACGCTTTCGTGAGGTGATAAATTCCTTCGGTAAAATGTTGCGGGCGAATATGTTCATTAATTCCTTTAATCCCCCAACTTTCATTAAAAGGTACCCATGTAATAACTGCTGGATGATTGTAATGCTGCTTAACAATTTCTAGCCATTCTGCAGTGAATTGCTTCATCGCGACGTCAGTAAAAACGTAGGTTGAGGGCATTTCTGCCCAAACAAGAATTCCTTTTTCATCGCATAGGTATAAGAAACGTTCATCTTCAATTTTTTGATGTTTGCGCAAGCCGTTATAGCCCATTGCGCTAATTTTTTCCAAATCTTTTTCCAAGGCTGCAAGAGAAGGTGGCGTCATACCAGACTCGGGCCAATACCCTTGATCTAAGATTAAACGTTGGTACAATTGCCGATTATTTAATAAAATTTGTCCATTTTCGATGCTAAGTTTTCGCATTCCGAAATAACTGTAGACTTCATCCAACAATTCACCCGTTTGTTTATATAACCGAACCGTTAAATCGTAGAGATTAGGTGTATGTGGACTCCAACGATGCGTGCCTGAATCAGCATTTTCTTTTGTCCGGGTATCTAAAGTAAAACTACTGCTGTTATGATGAAATAATCCTTTATGATAACTGATTAATTCACCTTTAAAACTTGCTTCGGCTTCAATAAAGTAACTACTGCTGTCTGGCAAAACAGCAGCGTCTTTTAATTCAATTTCTACTTTTAGTAAATCAACGTCCAAATCTGGTGTAAGTTTTAAATAATTTATTCGCTGTTCTTGGGCTTCTTCCAACCAAACGGATTTCCAAATTCCCGTTGTTTGAACATACCAACAACCAAAATTATCTTTTAACCACCGTTGTTTACCTCTTGGCTGTTCACAAGAAAGTGAATCTTCTACCCGTACTGTAATCGTATTTAGCCCTTTAGTTAAATAAGGTTTTAAATCAAAAGAAAATCTTTCATTTCCCCCTTTATGGATGCCAATGAGGTTTCCGTTCAACCATACCTGGGTTTCAAAATCTACACCTTCAAAATATAAGACAAGATTTTGATCACTTTCTTGTTCAAAATTATGTTGATACCAAATCGTTTTATGGTGAGACGTATCATGAATACCACTTAATTCCGTCTCATATGTAAACGGAACCAAAATTTTATGTGTAGCAGGGAACACTTTATACCATTGTTGTGATAAGCCAATGTTTTCATCATCAAAGGCAAAATCCCATTCGCCATCCAAACTTTGCCATTTTTTTCTTATGAGCTGCGGTCGCGGATGTTCTTTTCTATTCAACATTAATTCCTCCAAAAATTTCTTTGTTCTATTTTCAAAAAAACTTTATTGACCTTTTAGTTAACAAAGACTTATAATAACATTACTATTTAACTTATCTGTCAACACACAAAATAATAACAGCGTTTTCATAAAGCGTCAATCCCGATATATCAACCTTAATTATTTTAACCAATTAGTAAAACAAGATATAAAATTACAAACATTTCCAGAGTTATACTTAACAATTAAGTAAAGGAGCTTCCTTATGATTATTGATACATCTACAAAATCACTCCCTGTTTTGCAAGCATTAGCAAATGAGACCCGCTTGGGAATTGTAAACCAGCTCGCAATAAAAGAAATGAACATTGGCGAAATAGCTAAAGCGCTTGCAATTTCAAATGCTATTACAACGCGCCATGTCCAACAATTAGAAGATGCTGGTATTGTAAAAACAAGGCGCTGTCCCGGTAAATTTGGGTTACAAAAAATTGTAGCTCTAGCCATTGATCAAATCGGAATTGAATTTCCAGAAAAAATTTTTCCTGAATATCGTCACTATCACGCTGACGTAAAAGTTGGACACTTTACTGATTATCATGCAGAACCAACTTGCGGACTTGCTTCTGAAGAAGGACACATTGGAATGGCAGACCAGCCACGTTCATTCCTTGATAGCCAACGCGTCAATGCACAGTTAGTTTGGACTAGTAAAGGTTTCTTAGAATATAAAATTCCAAATTTAGTCCAAGCTGATGATCATCTCGAGTTATTAGATATCAGCTTTGAAATCGCTTCTGAATTTCCAATTTCAAACAATACGTGGCCCAGTGACATCACTTATTACATCAATGGAAAAAAATTAGGTAGTGATATCGTGCATGGCAATTATGCCGACGTTCGTGGACGCTTGACACCGACTTGGTGGCCAGACACTTGTAGTCAATATGGGGAATTAAAGCATATTCGCATTAATCAGTATGATACAAGCATCGATGGTGTTCCTACAACAGATTTAAATATTAATGACTTAGCATTAAAGGAAACTGATTATTTCACACTGCGTATTGCCTCAGAAGAACTTATGGATTCTGTTGGCGGTCTAACCCTTTTTGGTGCACGTTGGGGTAATCATGAGCAAAATATTAAAGTCTTAACCTATGTAAGTTAATTCGAAACATATGCCGGCTGATAATAACAAAATTTGTTATTTTTAGATAATGCAAATACGGATATTTTTCTGATAAATATCTTTTTATGAAAATTGTAAAATCCTTTTACTTGACAATCTGGTTATAGCTCTTGGTTTAATAGTAAAGTTTCTTTTTCAAAACGATATATACCATTTACAAAATTATTTTTTCCTATTGGTTTTGTTATCTAATTTTTATTTAAAATAAAAAAGGCGACCTGCAAGTCGCCTTTTTTATAATTATCTCCTGTACATCTTGAGCTCTAAGAATAAATCATTGTAAATTCCTAGATATTCTTTTCCTAGATCTTGGTAAACTTCTAGATGCGATAACATTTCATCAGTAGGATAAAATTGTTTATCATTAATAATTTCTTTTGGTAAAAGCTTCATAGCTGCTTTATTCGGGGTAGAATACCCGATATACTCAGCGTTTTGGGCGGCATTTTCGGGACGCAACATAAAGTTGATAAAATCATAGGCACCTGCTTTATTTTGCGCTGTTTTAGGAATCACAATATTATCAAACCACAAGTTTGAGCCTTCTGCTGGAATCACATAATGCAAATGCGGGTTCTCATACATCATATCAGCTGCTTCACCAGAAAAAGTGACAGCAACCATACTTTCTTCATTTGCCATATAGATTTTGATTTCATCGGCTACAATAGCTTTGACATTTGGTGTTAAACCTTTTAGTTTTTCTACCGCTTCATTTAATTGTCCATCATCTTTACTGTTTAATGAATAGCCAAGGCTGTTTAATCCCAATCCAATAACTTCACGAGCCCCATCAATCAACATGATGTTGTCACGAAATTTATCATTCCATAAATCCCGCCAATATTTCAACTCTTCGGCTTTTGCAAATTTATCATTGTAGACAATCCCCAATGTTCCCCAGAAATAAGGAATGGAATATTTATTTTTAGGATCGAAACTTTGGTTTAAAAAGTCCTCGTGAATATTGTTTAATCCTTTAATTTTACTATGATCCAAAGGCAAAACGAGTTTTTCTTGAATCATTTTTTGAATCATATACTCACTGGGAATCGTAATATCATAAGCTGTTCCGCCTTGTTGAATCTTCGTAAACATCGCCTCATTGGAATCAAACGTTTCATAATTGACTTTATAACCTGTTTCTTTTTCAAATTTCTTTAAAAGAGCAGGATCAATATAATCGCCCCAATTGTATATATTTAATACTTTTGCGCCCGCCATTCCACTGGAATGCTCCAAACGATTAACGGCAAAAACTAAAACTAAAATGACGGCGATAATGCCAATAAAAAGGGATTGTAATTTTTTCATCGTAGTTCTGGCACCTCCACTTTCTTGCGGCGGTTCTTTTGCTTTTTACTGCGATTATCTTTACTAATAAAATAATATCCAATAACAAGCACCATCGAAAAGATAAACACTAATGTACTTAAGGCATTGATTTCCAAGCTAATTCCTTGTCTTGCTCGGGAATAAATTTCCACTGATAAAGTCGTAAAGCCATTGCCTGTCACAAAGAATGTTACCGCAAAATCATCCAAGGAATACGTAAAGGCCATGAAATAGCCGGCGATAACGCCTGGTGCCAAATAAGGTAAAATAATGTTTTGCATGACTTGAAAATTATTCGCTCCTAAATCGCGTGCAGCATCTACCATGGAATCATTCATTTCCTTTAATTTTGGTAAAACCATTAAAACGACGATAGGAATTGAAAACGCAATATGCGATAACAAAACACTGAAAAAGCCTAAACTAAAACTTTTGAAAATATTACCTAGTAAAGTAAATAAAATCAAAAAGCTCGCACCGATAATCACATCAGGAGATACTAATAAAATATTATTTGCGCTTAAAAAGGCATTACGCCAACGTCTTTTTTTCGTGTAATAAATAGCCATTGCGCCGAAAGTTCCAATTATCGTGGCTAATAATGCCGACAAAAAGGCGAGCATAAAGGTATTCAAAACAATAATGATCAACCGCGTATCTTCAAAAACCGCTTGATAGTGCTGCAAACTAAATCCAGTAAAGCTATTCATATTTTCCCCAGCGTTAAAGGAATAAAAAATCAAATAAAAAATCGGAATATATAAAATGATAAAAACAAAAATTAGGTAAAGGTTAGACCAACGAAATTTCTTCATTTTTTCACGCCTCCTTTACGTTTTTCCCCGGTTAGGCTCATAACGATAAACATTGCAATAATTAAAATTACGCCAATCGTAGAACCCATCCCCCAGTTTTGCGTCACTAAGAAATGTTGCTCAATGGCAGTCCCTAAGGTAATCACACGATTGCCCCCAATTAGACGCGTCAACATGAACAACGATAGTGACGGGATGAAGACAGCCTGCACACCACTTTTCACACCATTCATTGAAAGCGGCAAAATAACACGACGAAAAGTCTCAAAACTATTGGCTCCTAAATCACGACTTGCAAAAACCAAAGAAGGATTTATTTCCTCCAATGCATTGAAAATCGGTAAGATCATAAAGGGCAACTCGATATAGGTGGCCACGACTAAAAAACTAAAGTCGGTAAACAAGATTTGTTCTGGTCCAATTCCAAATAATCCTAAAAAGTTGTTAATGCCACCATGAACACCAAAAATACCAATAAACGCATAGGCTTTTAGTAACAAATTAATCCACGTTGGCAAAATAATTAGCAACAGCCACAAATCCTTATGCTGCAGCTTGGTTAAAAAGTAAGCGGTGGGATAACTAATCACTAAGGTAAATAATGTAATCAAAAAGGCGTACCAAACGGAATTCAAAGTCATCATCAAATATTTACCAGAGCCAAGATAGGTTTCATAATTTGTCAAAGAAAAATTCCCATTCATATCAAAAAATGATTGATATATAATGAGTAAAACCGGGGCAATTACAAACAGTAAAAGCCAGATATAATAGGGTACAGAATATAAACGTCGTAATTTAGTCATGCTTTTTCCCCCTATTCATCATAACTTTCCAAGCGGGCATCAAAATCAGCTTCTGATTCATTAAAGCGCATAACATGAATATCCTCTGGTTCAAAGTACAAACCAATTTGGCTGCCTTCAATGGCCTTTTTCGTCGAGTGTACCATCCATTCATTTTGCTGTTCATCATAACAAATAATTTCGTAATGTACGCCACGAAAGAGTTGCGTATCGACTTTTACAATTAATTTGCCTTTTTCAACTGAAGTTAATGACAAATCTTCTGGGCGTAAAACCACTTCAACTGGTTCATTCGGACGCATCCCACCGTCCACACATTCAAATTTTTTACCGACAAATTCTACCAGATTATCTTCAATCATGGTGCCCGCCACAATATTGCTTTCCCCGACAAAATCCGCAACAAAATGGTTAATCGGCTCATCGTAAATATCAACTGGTGTTCCACTTTGCACAATTTTACCGTGATTCATAACAAAAATTTCATCACTCATTGCCAAAGCTTCTTCTTGGTCGTGGGTCACAAAAATAAACGTGATACCCAAACGTTGTTGTAATTCTCGTAATTCATATTGCATGTCTGTTCGCAACTTTAAATCCAAAGCTGATAATGGTTCATCTAATAGCAAAACTTTAGGTTCATTGACAATTGCTCTGGCAATTGCTACCCGTTGTCGTTGTCCACCTGACATTTCACTGATTTCCCGCTTTTCATAGCCTTTTAGTTGAACTAAACGCAACGCTTCCATGACGCGCTTTTCAATCTGATCTTTCGGTACTTTTTTTATTTTCATCCCAAAAGCAACGTTATCAAAAACATTCATATGGGGAAATAATGCATAGTCTTGAAAAACGGTATTCACTTGACGTTGATTTGCTGGAACATCATTTATTTTTTGCCCATCAAAGAAGATATCTCCCTCTGTAGCATCTAAAAAGCCGGCGATAATCCGTAAAATAGTCGTTTTTCCACAACCAGAAGGCCCTAAAAGGGTATAAAACTTGCCCTCCTCGATCTCAAAACTGACATTTTTTAATACCGTATCTTCATCGTCATAACGTTTGGTTACATTTTTAAATGAGATGATGGATTTAGCCACTTTTTCTCCCCCTTTTTCATTCCAAATTTTTTTATCATACTCATTAAGAATACTGATAAATGAACAAAAAACAAGTCCTAATTCAATCATAGCAAAAACTTGCTGAATTGTATTACAATAACCATTCTTTGATGTAAGGATCTCCTTATTTTATCGCTTTAGTAAATGATATTTCAAAAATCAGACGCATTTTTCCACTTCCAAATTTTTCTGTTATACCGGAGAAAACCTAGCCAAGAATTTTCCTATCTTGTGGTATGATGAAGAAAATTAAATTGCTTTTTTATAAGATGGAGGTACACTATGACGAATCAATTTCGCGCATTTGTCGTTAGCAAACAAGATCAAACAATAGAAGCTCGTTTAGTAGAAAAAGATTTTAACGTCCTTGATTTTGAAGGCGTAATCATTAAGATTGCTTACTCGTCTTTAAACTTCAAAGATGCACTGGCCACTCAACCTAAAACAGGAGTCGTTCGAAACTATCCTTTAACTTTAGGAATTGACTTAGCAGGGACAGTTGTCAAAAGTCCAGATCCGCGATTTTCAATAGGAGATGAAGTTATAGCAACTGGATATGGTTTAGGTGTCAGTGCCCCTGGCGGTTTAAGTGAGTATCAAAGCGTCCCCGCCGATTGGTTAGTAAAACTACCACAAAATTTAAGTTTGAAAGAAAGTATGATTTATGGCACTGCTGGTTTTACAGCAGCATTAGCAGTAGCTAAAATTAGTGAAAATGTCACTAAAGATGAAGCCGTTTTGGTGACCGGAGCATCTGGTGGTGTGGGGAGTATTGCCATTGCCTTATTGCATCAATTAGGCTACCAAAAAATTATCGCTGTAAGCCGCAAAACTGCAGTAAAAACGTGGTTAGAAAAATTAGGCGCAACTGAGATTATCCCACCAGAAGCCCTAATTCCAGCAAAAATCCGTCCTTTAGCCCCACAACAATTTTCTGGGATTATTGACACAGTTGGTGGCGAACTCTTAACTGCTTTATTGCCACAGCTCCACTATGAAGGAACTGCGGCCCTTTGTGGCAATGCCGGTGGCATCCAATTAAGCACCACTGTTTTGCCCTTTATTTTAAGAGGTATAAAAGTTTTTGGCATTGATTCTGTCAACCAACCAATGGTGAAGCGCCAAAAAATTTGGCAGCTTTTAGGAACAGATTGGAAGGTAACTTCTCAGTTAAAATATGAAGAAGTACCATTAACAGCTATTGAAGATGTCACAAAAGCTTTACTTAGCGGTACACACGAAGGCCGCAGTATTATTACTATGTAAAGGAAGAATTGTATGCGAATTTTAATCACCGCCGGCGGAACAGCCGAAAAAATTGACGATGTTCGATCCATTACCAATCATTCTAGTGGTCGTCTAGGAGTAACGATTGCCAATACTTTTGCGGCTTCTACTACAACTATTGACTATGTGACCACGGCAAATGCACTCAAACCCCGTGGAGATAACATCCGCTTACACCTTATCAGTGATACGCAAAATTTGAGCACTACTTTACATTCTTTGCTCATCCAAAATCACTACGATGCCGTTATTCACAGTATGGCAGTCAGTGACTTTACGCCAGCCACTAGTTTATCTGAAGAACAATTACTGACTGTTTTCAATCAGTTGATTACCAAACATCACGGGAACTCTTTAAGCATGGCAGATTTGAAAAATAGCATGAGTGAATTGGAACAATTACCAATACCGGCTAAAAAAATTTCTTCTGACACAGACCACTTATTTTTGATTTTAAAGAAAAATCCCAAAATTATTCAGCTAATTAAACAATTACAACCTGATACTATTCTTGTCGGTTTCAAGTTGTTAGTTGATGTGAACTTTAAAAAATTACATGAAGCTGCAACAAATAGTATCAAAAAAAATGATGCCGACTTTATTTTAGCGAATGATTTGACTGAAGTCAGCACAGATAAACACCATGGCTATTTAATTGCAAAAGACGGTAGCTATGGTGAAGCCAGCACTAAAAAGGAAATTGCTGAGTTGATCAAAGCAGCAATTACCACGACTTTAAAAAAATAATTTTATATAGGAGAAAATTACTATGCGCCAACAACATATTTTATTAGGTGTTTCGGCTAGTATTTCAGCTTACAAAGCAGCCGATTTAACCAATGAATTAACCAAACGCGGTTATGCAGTTGATGTTTTAATGACAAAAAACAGCACCAAATTTATTACACCTTTAACGTTACAAACACTATCCAAACGCCCCGTACACACCGACGTAATGACTGAACACCGGGCTGATTTAGTCAACCACATTGAGTTGGCCAAACATGCGGATTTACTTTTGATTGCCCCTGCAACTGCTAATATTATTGGAAAACTCGCTAGTGGTATTGCCGATGATATGGTTACGACTGTTGCGATGGCATTAGAAACCAAAGTACCAAAATTAATTGCCCCTGCCATGAATACTTACATGTATCAAAACCCAGTAACTCAAAAAAATCTTGTCACTTTAAACGAATTCGGGTATAAAGAAATAGAGCCACGGGAAGCGCTGCTTGCTTGTGGTGATTTTGGTCGCGGTGCGCTGGCAACAAATGAAACGATTATTAAAGCGGTGGAAGCGACACTAAGTAAAAGGAGTCTATAATGAAGAATAGTAAAACTTTCGATCTTGTGTTAACTGCACTTTTTTTAGGCATCATGATTTTAATGAGTCTTGTCCCTTTTTTAGGTTTTATTCCCATTGGCCCCTTAAATGCAACAATTTTACATGTACCGGTAATTATCGGTTCGATTATTTTAGGCCCTCGTTTAGGGGCATTTCTTGGTTTTTCAATGGGGCTTATGAGCGTCTATAACGCAACAACTAGACCTAATCCATTATCTTTTGTTTTCTCCCCTTTTATTAATGTGATTGGGACCAATCATGGGGATTGGAAAGCGTTAATTGTGGCGATTATCCCCCGCATTTTAATCGGTGTGGTCCCCTTTTTTGTTTACAAATACGGACGACGTTTATTAAAAAATAGAGCCGACAGCGTTGCTTTATTTATAGCAGGGATTAGTGGCGGGTTAACCAACACCTTATTGGTAATGAATCTGATTTATTTTCTTTTTCAAAATAGTTATGCCACCTATGTCAGTCAAAGTGGAAAAAGTCACGATTTCTTATATGGCGCTATTTTAACGGTTATTTTCACGCAAGGCATTCCAGAAGCAATTGTAGCTGGTGTTGTAACAGCGGCCGTTTGCAGTATTTTGCTGCGTTTAACCAAGAAGAATCGTACCGAAATGTATTAAAAGTTATCAAAAAATGGCTAAAATCAGAAAACTGATTTTAGCCATTTTTTATTCTTCGCCAATGATGCGGACTTCTGTTTCCAATGCCACATCAAACTTTTCTTTGATTGTTTTTTGAATGTAAGCAATTAACTCCACATAATCTGTCGCCGTAGCGTTATCAATGTTCACAATAAAGCCTGCATGTTTTTCAGATATTTGGGCTCCGCCCCATTTCATTCCTTGCAAACCAGCATCTTGAATGAGTTTACCAGTGAAGTGTCCTACTGGGCGTTTAAAAACACTACCGCAAGAAGGATATTCCAAGGGCTGCTTGGATTGACGTAAAGCAGTCAATTCATCCATACGCGCTTTAATCATTTCATGATTACCCTTTTTTAATTGGAAACGAGCGGTTAAAATAATCGCTCCTAAGTCTTGAACTGAGCTATGACGATATGAAAAATTCATTTCATCATGATTTAACGTCTTAATTGTGCCATCGGCAAACAAAATATCACAACTGGCAAAAACATCTTTGATTTCGCCATCATAAGCACCTGCATTCATAAAGACTGCACCACCAATACTTCCAGGAATGCCACTAGCAAATTCAAATCCAGCTAGATTTTCTTTTAAAGCGGCATAAGTGGTATCAATTAACTTTGCCCCAGCTTGTGCTTCTACAATCGTATCTTCCACACTAACTTTTGTCAATTGACTTAACATAATCACGAGACCCCTGATGCCGCCATCACGAACAATTAAATTACTGGCATTGCCTAAAACCAGCCATGGTATGTCATTTTCACGACAGTAATCAACCAATGCTTTGGTTTCAGCTGTATTTTTAGGAAAAGCTAAAACATCGGCTGGCCCACCCGTTTTGGTAAAGGTATAATTCATTAACGGTTCATCTAATAAAATACTAATTTCAGGAAAAGCTTGTTTAAATGCATCTTTCATGAAAAATTTTCCTCTCTTTTAAAAACATCCCACTTATTTTAGCACGTCAAGGAAAATCTTGCCACCTGCGTTTATTTTATGCCGATTGCTAAAAGTTCTGCACATAATTGATGACTCACCAAGACATTTTTCTGAACTGGATGTTCGTTGTTTTCAATTGCAGCTAAAAATTGTGTGACAAGTTCTTCAAAACCGCGCTTCGCTAAAGTTGTCTGCCAATCGTCACCGTTTAACCGCAGACTACCCGTGGTGTTTAATTCCGATAAATTTGTCAGATTTTCCAGAATTAGCGTTTTCACGGGACTCGTCACTTCATAGCGTTCATAATTTGCCCCGCTTTTTAAATCCATCGTAATCGTCGCGCTCGTTTGCTCACTGGTAAGTAACATCGTTGCATATTCCAAGTTATTGTCTGTCACTTGTAAATCACCGTAAGCTAGTTTTGGCGTACCAGGCATTAGATAGACCGCCGTATCGACTAAATGTAAAAATAAATCATAGACTAAAAACTCAGGCGTACCATTTCCGGCAATCCGATTTTTTTGCAGGTGAAGTTGTCTTTTGTCAGGTAAATCTTTTAAATGTTTCATATAAGGTGCATAACGTCGATTAAATCCTAACATTAAAATCAAATTTTTAGCAGCCGCAAGTTGATATAATTCTTTTGTCTGCTGCCAATTTTCTGTCAGTGGTTTATCGACAAAAACATGAATTCCTTTAGTTAAACACTCTTTTACAAGCTCATAGTGACTTTCAGTCGCACTATGAATGAAACAAGCGGTGATATCTTGCTCAAATAATTCGACAATATTATCATACACGCGTAAAAAGCCATAACGCTTTTTTAACAATGTTTGAACTTCTTTATTACGCGTAGCAAAATAAAACTGCGCCTCATCTTGTTTTTTTAAATAAGTGGGTAAATAAGCCTTTTGGGCAATATTGCCAATTCCTAGGACACCGATTTTCATTAAAACACTTCCTTTAGTTGCCTTTTCTTTCATCTTACACCATTTTTCGCTAAAATAAATAAGAATGTTAAAGAGAACAAAGGAGGAAAAATTTTGAAATTAATTTCTTGGAATGTCAACGGCTTACGGGCGGTGATGAAAAAGAATTTTATGGATGTTTTTAACGAATTGGATGCTGATTTTTTCTGTTTACAAGAAACAAAATTGCAAGCAGGCCAAATTGAAATGGACTTGCCTAATTACTATGAATATTGGAATTATGCCGAGAAAAAAGGCTATTCTGGAACGGCCATTTTCGCCAAAAAAGAAGCGCTAAATGTCACTTATGGCATTGGGATTGATCACCATGATTTAGAGGGTCGCGTTATTACTTTGGAATATCCCGAATTTTATTTGGTCGACTGTTATACTCCAAACTCACAAAATGAATTAAAACGCCTCGATTATCGCATGACGTGGGAGAATGATTTTCGTAATTACTTAGTTGCGCTGAATAAAACAAAACCAGTTATTCTCTGTGGTGATTTAAATGTCGCGCACGAAAATATTGATTTAAAAAATTGGAAAACTAATCGCAAGAATGCCGGCTTTACTGATGAAGAAAGAGGTAAATTCACCGAATTATTAAAGGCGGGCTTTATTGACAGTTTCCGTTACTTTTATCCTGAACTTGAAGGTGTTTATTCTTGGTGGAGCTACCGGTTTAACGCACGAAAAAACAATGCGGGCTGGCGGATTGACTATTTTGTCGTTTCAGAGGATCTAAAAGCCAACCTAGTCGATGCCAAAATTCATACAGAAATTTTTGGCAGCGATCATTGTCCGGTTGAATTGGATTTAAATTTTTAATTTGTGTTAAAAAGACGATGAGACAATTGCTTCTATCGTCTTTTTTGTGCTAAATTACACGAAGAAAGGGCGGTTAAAATGAATTTTATTGCAATGGATTTTGAAACAGCCAATCACGAAAAACACAGTGCTTGTTCACTGGCTTTAGTCATGGTGCGCAATAGTAAAATTGTCGGTGAATACTACTCTTTAATTAAACCGGAGACACCTTTTTTCTGGCGTAATATTCAAATTCACGGGATTCATCCCGAAGATGTTGTAAGTGCTCCTAAGTTTCCCACTGTTTGGGAAGAGATTTCGCAATACTATAATCAAAACAGCTTAATTGTAGCTCATAATGCGCCTTTTGATAATGGTGTTTTAGCCGGTTGCCTTGAGTATTATGGCTTGGAAAAGCAACCCTATCTATCCCTTTGCACCGCGCGTTCTAGCCGCAAACTATACCCTGAATTTCCTAATCACCGCTTAAATACGATGTGTGATATGTTAGATATTACATTGAATAATCACCATGATGCTTTAGAAGACAGCCGTGCTTGTGCTGAAATTTTATTACGGCAAGAAGCAGAATTTGGTACTGATCCGTTAAAAAAATTAGTGACAATCAAATAGACGTAACGTTTGTATAGCTTAATAGCTAACAGACGTTACGTCTATTTTGCATTTACAAAAACTCTTGGGACTCTTTATTGCTTTAAAAAGGAATTCAATCAATCAAAAGTGCCATTAAATAAGCATCAATAAATTCATTTTGCGCAGTTAAAAAGCTTCTTTGCATTTTTCCTTCTTGGGTAAAACCAAATTTTTGATAAAGATGAATTGCTCTTTTGTTACGCGTTTGAACTGTCAACTCTAATCGACGAATAACACCGGAGTTTTCTGCCCACCAGATAATTTCTTCCATCATGGCCGCACCAAGTCCCATGCCCCAGTAATCTTTTAAAATGGAGATGCCAACTTCTCCAATATGAGCGACGCGGGGGTTATCTTCTGCTAAAACAGAAGCCATGCCAATAATTTTTTCTCCAGCTAATGCCACTAACGATAGATTATTAGCACTTTCCAAAAAAGCTGCTAATTGCATGGCCAGTTGTTCTTCTGTCAAAGAAAGGCCATGCTCGTCCATAATTAAAAAATCAGTTTCACCGCCAATTTTTTTCATCACTTGTAAAAGCTGAGGGGCATCTGTTGGTTGTGTCGGACGAATTGTTACAGCAACATCATTCATTCTCTATTCTCCCATCCGTTTAAAATGCGTTTTAAAAAAGCTTCACTGTGGCTACCAACTGCTTTAAAATCAACCTTACGGGCATCCTCATCGCGATCAACTTTTGTTAGAGTTAATTCCAAATAATCTAATGGCATCACTTCTCCCAGTAATTGTCCCCACTCCACGACGGATAAACCTTCACCTTCAAAATATTCTTCCAGGCCTAACTCATCTGCATCGGGTCCAATCCGATAAACATCCATATGATAAAGTGGCAGACGGCCTTCTTCATACTCACGTATAATCGTATATGTCGGACTTTTTACCATTCGTGTTACCCCAAGGCCTTGGGCAATGCCTTTTGTAATGGTCGTTTTGCCTGCACCTAGCTCTCCTGTCAAAATAATGACATCCCCAGCAGCAGCACATTCGCCCATAATTTCTCCCAATTTTTCTGTTGCCAATAGATCTGTTAAAGCAATCATAATTGCGCCTCCTCATCAATAAATATATCTACTTTTAGTATAAGCTTTGCTTAGTATAACTGGGACAATACCAGAATGCAAAAACAAAAGCAGGAAAATCCATCGCTAATAATATGGGCTATTAACGGTATAAAAAAAGCCCTACTCACAAAAGAGTAAGGCTGATTAATTGTTTTATTTGGTAGTATTTAATGTTTGTGCTGCCGTAATAATTGATAGTTTGTAAACATCTTCTTCATTGGCGCCACGAGATAAATCAGAAACCGGCTTATTTAATCCTTGCAAGATTGGTCCGATTGCTTCAAAGTTACCAAAACGTTGGGCAATTTTATAGCCAATATTACCCGATTGTAATTCAGGGAAAACAAAGACAGTTGCTTTACCTGCAACAGTTGAATCTGGAGCTTTTAATTGTCCCACCGCAGAAACATAAGCTGCGTCAAATTGTAATTCACCATCTAAAATAATATCTGGTGCCATTTCTTTTGCAATTTTTGTGGCTTCAACAACTTTGTCTACTTCTGGTGCTTTAGCAGAGCCTTTTGTTGAAAAACTCAATAGTGCAACTTTGGGATCAATATCAAATAATTCAGCAGTTTCAGCAGAAGCAACAGCGATTTCTGCCAATTCTTGTGACGATGGATTTACATTGATCGCACAGTCAGAGAATAAATATTTTTCTTGATCACGACCACGTACCATTAAGAATGCGCCACTGGTACGGCTAACACCTGGTTTTGTTTTAATGATTTGAAGTGCTGGACGAACAGTGTCCCCTGTTGAGTGAATAGCGCCAGAAACCATACCGTCAGTGACACCCATGTAGGTTAACATGGTTCCAAAATAGTTGACATCTTTTAAAATTTCTTCTGCTTGTTCTTTGGTTGCTTTACCTTTACGACGTTCGACAAAAGCTTCTACCATTTTATCCCAATCTGCATAGTCATTAGGATCAAGGATTTCAAATTGATCAATGGTAATACCACGAGCAGTAGCAGCTTTTGCAACTTCATCTTTATTGCCTATTAAAACAGGCGTAATTAATTCTTCTGCTTTCAAACGTGCAGCTGCACCTAAAATACGAGAATCAGTCGCTTCTGGAAAAGCAATTTTAATGCCACGACGCACAATTTTAAACTTTAAACTATCAAATAATTCCACCGGAATTACCTCCTGTATTTTTTATCTCCCTCATCATACACTATTCACAAAAAAAAGAACAGTTATTTCTGCTGTTACAGTGAAAATACGCCACACTTTGTTTTTGAATTCACATACTGACATTTTTATTATATAACAGCAAACGCTTTATTGTTACACTGTATTATACAGTTGTTGGATCTTGTGGCAGTTCCCAATTAATTGGCTTTTCACCAAAAGAAACCAATGCAGCATTGGCTTTTGAAAATGGTTTCGAGCCAAAAAAGCCACGATGAGCTGATAGTGGACTTGGATGTGGAGATGCAATAACGACATGGCGATTTTGATCAATCATTTTAATTTTATCTTGCGCACCTTTGCCCCACAAAATGAAGACAATCGGCTTTTGTCTTTCGTTTAATTTCTCAATAATTTTATCCGTTAATTGTTCCCAGCCTTTGCCACGATGCGAGTATGCTTGTCCTTGCCGTACTGTTAATACCGTGTTTAAAAGTAAGACTCCTTGTTTGGCCCAGCTAGTTAAATAGCCATGATTAACCGGTGCTACTCCTAAATCGCTCTGTAATTCTTTATAAATATTTTGTAAAGAAGGCGGAATTTTAACGCTAGGCTGAACGGAAAAAGATAATCCATGGGCTTGATTAGGACCATGATACGGATCTTGTCCTAAAATAACGACTTTTACCTCTTCATAGGGCGTTAATTCGAGCGCTTCAAAAATATGATACATATCCGGATAAATTTTCTGCGTCTTATATTCTTGTTTTAAAAATTCGCGCAACTGTAAATAATACGGTTTGGTGAATTCAGGTGCTAAAATTTCTTGCCAACTGTTATGAATAATTGTTTTCATGACTGCCTCCTATAATAACTGATAAAATAGGCGATTACCGCCATACTAGCATGATTAAATCAGTTCTATCCTTCAAAGTAATTGTAGCGTAAATGTCTGGGATTGTCTTTGAAACCGCCACAAATTTGTCCTAATCTATGGTAAACTGAAAATAAATGAGCTTTAAATAGACTTAATCACGCAACTTTTTGCGTCAGATTTTTAAAGGATGGTGTCATCTATTTTATGATTAAATTAATTGCCTCTGACATGGACGGGACCTTGTTAAATTCCCGGATGCAGATTTCCGTAGAAAATATTGCGGCCATTAAATACGCCAAAGAACAAGGGATTGAATTTATAGTCGCCACTGGGCGTAATCGAGAAGAAGCCTTACCTGCTTTGGAACAAGCAGGGATAAAATGTGCCATGATTAATTTAAATGGCGCACAAGTTTTTGATGCAGCTGGAAATTCTTTATTTACGGTTCCAATTGCACTGGATACTGTTTCAGAGATTCTCGATACTTTACGAGCTGCTGATATTTATTATGAGGTAGCTACCAATGAAGGCCTTTTTTCTGAAAGCCAAGCAAAAAGAATTGAGAATTTCTCTGAACATATGGCAGAAATGATGCCCCATTTGACCCATAAAATGGCGATTGCCATGACGTCAGCGCAATTAGAATTTTTACCAGTAAACTACGTCGCGGATATTAAAACACTGTTAGATAAACCACATTTTGAAGTGTTAAAAATTATTTGTTTTCATAAAGATGGTCCAGCGGTATTAGGACCTGTGGCAAAAAAATTAGATGCAAACGAAAAATTACACGTTACTTCTTCGGGACAAAACAATATTGAAATCAATCATCGCGATGCCCAAAAAGGAATTGCTGTCGCTCATGTTGCCAAAGAGCGCAATATCTCTTTGTCTGAAGTGATGACAATTGGTGACAACATGAATGATTTAAGCATGATTCAGCTGGCGGGCGTGAGTTTTGCGATGGGTAATGCTAAAATTGAATTGAAGGAAAATGCCAAATATTTAACCGATACTAATATTGAATCCGGTGTTGGTAAAGCCATTATGCGGGCAATCGAAGAGAATTTGGCGTAAACTAAAAGACGATGGATAGGTTTTAGTTAATTTATTAAGGAGGCGCAAGGATGTCTGAATTTTTTATTCAAGACAAACAGTTGAGTTCCATTACCCGTACGATAGTCAAAGACGAAAAAGGAAAATCTTTGTTTTTACTAGTGGGACGTTGGGGAACAAAAGGTGATGCGCTCTCTCTTTATAAAATGAATGGAGAACTGGTAGCCAGTATTAAACAAATCAGTTTTACCTTTGGTACACGCTTTGAAATTTATAAAAATTTTGAAAAAGTCGGTACCTTACAAAAAATTTTCCGCTGGCCGGGGGATTTTTATTATATTCAACAATTGCATTGGACTGTCCAAGGAAATATTTATCAACATCAGTATAGTATTCGCCATTTCAATCATCTCATTATGAAAATGGATAAAGCCACTTTATTTTCTGGTGATTACTATGTTTTGGATGTTACAGATGATGAGGACGCTCCTGTTTGTATTTGTATTGCAGCGATCATGGACTATTGGCTTTATAATCGCAGCAAATCTCAAAAGTTCGATTACCGTTTAACACCTAATTGCTAAAAAATACAATTAAAATCATTTATTTGCGGTTGTAGCAGAAGCGGTCAGCTTCAAAAAAGAAGAAGTTGTTTTTAAAAAACCGTTTATTTGCAAAAAAGAGGTGTGACAAGTCTTTTGTCACACCTCTTTTATATATAATTTCATGACTTTCACTTGGCAATTTTTCCCTAACTTACTGGCTTTTAACTATTAGAAAAGCTAAAAAACAAAGGTGACTCTTTTGCCTTAATACCTCCAAGAGATCGTTTGTGAAGCTGGATTAAAGAAGGCATATCAGCTTTATTCCTAGGGAAAATTACATACTTTTTTTAAGCAATTGGTTTTTGCATATGTTCGTATTGATGACCGGCAATCATGGTTTTGGCGACTGTTTTAAAACCATTACGTTCGTACAACCGCCTAGCTCCAGGATTTTGTTCATCCACACTTAGCCCAATGACGTTTTCTCCATCCCGTATAGCAATTTGTGGCAGTGCTGCTAATAATTCGCCACCAATACCACGTCCACGAAATTCTTTTGCTACTGAAATAGAATCCAAGTACCATTCCGGTTCAATCGTTTCGGGATCAGTAAAAAGACGCGTATTTGTGGGAATATCAAATTTTTCTAATAATGGTATTAATGGCTCATCAATACTTTTTTCCGCACTCGCAGGATAACCATAGGCCACCCCGGCAACTTTACCATCAATTTCTTTTACTAAGGCGCGCTGGTAGCCATAGCGATAATCAGAAATCGCCACACTTTCTTCTAATAAAGCTAATGTTTTTTTTGCACCGTATTTTTTAACAAAGGGCAACTCCATATCTTCTAAAATGACTAATACTAGTGGCGCAATAGCAACCGCATCAGACTTTTTTGCATAACGTATCATGTTATCAACCTCCACAGACAAGCTTACCATGAGCTTTATATTTTACAAGGGGACTTACTACAAATTTCTAAAAAAAGCGTGTTATAATTCAAAACGAAGTGCTGATTTATAAAAAGGAGTAATTTGAATGAATATTTATTATATGTCTATTTCTGGTAACACCCGTGCATTTGTTACGAACCTTCAAAAGTACGCTATCACCCAACACGAGCAAAATAGTTTGAACCCTACTATCACCCTTCATGCGATTGATGATAATTCCCTACCCGAATCCATTACAGAAACCTTTTTTGTCTTTGTCCCCACTTATTTAGAAGGTGGCAATGGTGTAGATAATGGCGATCAAGAGATTTTGACCGAAGCCTTACGAGAATACATTGCCTATGAAGATAATGCGAAAAATTGCTTAGGGATTGTTGGTAGTGGCAACAAGAACTTTAATCGTCAATATTGCCTAACCGCCAAACAGTATGCCGCACAATTTGACTGTCCTTTTTTAGCTGACTACGAACTCCGCGGAACACCAAAAGATATAGAGCGTATTTATCAAATTCTACTAAAAGCTCAGTAAGATTCTCTGCGTTTTTCTTATCGGTAGCAAAAAGTTTATTTCAATGTATACAAATGACCTGTTTTATTACAAGCGTAACAAAAAATAATCTCTCCTTTTTTGCGTATTTTATTATGAGAAGAAGGAAAGGAGATTTTTTGATGAAACTTTATCATATTCGCAAAGAAAATGGATTTAACCAACAAACTTTTTACAATTGGTTAAAAGAAACAGGTTTAATTGAAAAAGGTCCAAAAGGCTATATTACCGGCCCAAATGCTTGGGATGAAATGGCTGTTTTAACTACCAAAAGAGTGGATGTTAATGGTGAAGTGCGTGAAGTTACCCAAGTTACTGTCCCAAAAAATAAAGTTTCTGCTTTAATTACTGCGTATTTAAGTAGTGGAAAAACAGATCTTTATACGCAGGGTAAACGAGATGAAATCCAGCTAAAATTTCAAATTATACAAGACCGTTTGGAAAAAATCGAACAACAACTGACACAGCTTATGCTTAAATAGTTCCATATTTGCAAGAAAGATTTATAAAAAAAGCTGATTAAATCATTGCGAAACTTAAAATGCCAAATTAGTATTTTTTGAATGAAAGAATAAAAACTGAAACCTCACAAAAAATGTGTGGGTTTCTGTTTTTATTCTATCCATTTTGGCGATGATGCCCCAAGTGTAAAACTTGTGCTTGTTTTATTAAGTAATGCAAGTAGTGACCGAGTACATAGATTACCATCATCACCGCGAAGGCAGTCTCAACTTTGGCTAGAAAATTCATTAAAGGAACCCCGTATCCGATTTCTTGTAAGAAATCACCAGCACTTTTTGCCGCAAAAGCAGAAATCGCTAAAGGGAAGGTAAACGCAGCATAGCTGGGATAAAATGGCAAACGAATCATTTTTACTACTTGGAAAATAATGAACCAATATAGAATTTGTGATAAAATCAATAAGCCCACTACTAAGAGAATCTGCGGTTGAGGAAATGCTTTTAAATAACCAGTTAATTCTAAGGAACCCGGTGCGGCAATAATCGTAATTAAAGGCAATGTTGCTTCTGCCATATTTTTAAATAAGAAAACACGATGAATGATCAATGGCAATAAAATCAAGTAGAAAAATAGGCCAATCCAAAAGTTTGCCTGACCAATTAAAGGAAAGAAATTTCCGCTTGTGACAGAGATAACACCGATGCCGACGTAGACAATAAACCAGCTAGGATAAAGATGGTCCATTTTAACGCTAGGTTTAATTAAAAAATGATATGTGAAATATGCCATTAAGTAATAATGGACAAGAATCGCCAGTAGCCACATATATTTTGCCATTGGCGCAAGGCTTGGAAATTGTAACAAATACGTACATAAAACCATTGTCCCCATTGTAAATGTGGGGGTAACCGATGCAATAATTGGATCGGTTAAACTGCTATGAACATGCTGAAAGGTCAAAAAAACTTTAAGCAAAACAGCAACAAATAAAATACCCGCTACTAAGCCAAAAGTATTGCCAAGGGCGATTAATTGATAATTTTTTAAAACATTTCCAGTTGTGGCTAAGCCTAAAACCAACCCACAAATGGGAATGGGAATTATTTTTAGAAAGTCTCTCACTTTTTTCCTCCTATTGTTGTAAAAGTTTGTTTACTTTCTCACTAGTGAGTTCATCATTAGTATAGTGATTTTTTGACTAAAAGAAAAATAAATAGTATAAATACTTATCATTAGTTTTTTTTATTAAAACGGAGGTTCTCTCATGTTACATCTACTTCACACCTTTGTTTCTGTCTATGAGACAAGAAATTTTACCCATACTGCTGAAGATTTATTTTTATCCCAACCTACAATTTCTGCCCAAATTAAAAAATTAGAAGACCATTTACAAGTGGAGTTGTTCATTCGCAATGGAAAGCAAGAAATTATTCCCACAAAAGAAGCCGTTTTTTTATATCCCCGTGCCTTACAAATTATTGAAGAATGGGAAGATACCAGCCAACGCCTAAAAAATCAAGAAAATTTCCGCTTGCAATGTATTGTGGGCTGTTCCCACACTTGCGCTGTTTATTTTGTCCCCAAACTTCTTCCTTATTTGGTCAAACAATTTCCCAATGTTGATTTTTCCATTAAGTTAATGAATTCCGAAGAAGTTGGCCAACAAATGGCCCAAAATAAGGTGAGCATTGGTTTTATTGAAAAGCCAGAACGAAATGAAGCAATCAATCAAACACCTATTTATGAAGATGAACTCGTTTTAGCTGGTGACGAAAAATCACAATATTGGCTTTTACGGGAAAATGAATCGGGCTTGCGCTTTTATAATGAAATTTATCTGCGGGAGAACAACCTCCTCCCTCATGTTATCTTTGTTGATAATAATGAAGCAATTTTGGCTTTATTAAGAGAAGGTTTTGGCCGTTCCATTATTTCAAAATTAGCCATTACTTCAGATATTCCTTATGAGGAGATTCATGAGCATCATCTACGTCATTTTTACCTTTTGACTCATAAAGCGGTATTTAAAGATGTTTTACGTGAAATTGCAGCTTTTATCGAAATTTTAGTGCCTCACTTACTGGAACAAAAAATATTTTAAAAAGCTAGCTGATTCCTTTTTACTAAGGACTCAGCTAGCTTTTATTTATTTCCGGATAAATAGAGTTTTATCACATTTTCTGCTAACAATGCAATATTTTGAAGAGTTACTTTTTTGGTCATAGCTTGTTTTAACGTAAGCGGTCTTGTTTGAATAGAAAAAACACCATCAAAATGATATTCAATCCCTGTAATATTTTCCGGGCGTGCACCACAAAACGCGACTACCGGAAGCTGATGTTTTCGTGCTAAGCGCGCTACGCCTAAAGGTACTTTACCTTGCGCGGTCTGTTCATCAAAACGACCTTCTCCGGTAATAACAAAATCACAAGTTGCCATTTTCTTATCTAAATCAAGCAGTTGGGCAATTGTGGCAAAACCCGGTTGTAACAGACCGCCTGCTAAGAGAATTCCCCCGCCAATCCCGCCTGCTGCTCCACTGCCTGAAAATTCATTCAGATCCATTTTTGTTTGAAATTTTTGTCGTACACCTTCTGCAGCCTGATCCATCTTTGCTAAAATTTCAGCATTCCCCCCTTTTTGCACGCCATAGATATAAGAAAAACCATTGGCTCCTGTATAAGGATTGGTAACGTCGGTTAGACCAATTAATTTTTTATTTTCTAAATTTGGCAATGCAATCTCTGCTAAATATTTTTCACCTAAACACAACGGATTTTCTAGAGGGATATCTTTTTTTGCCAGCGCTGCAAGTAATCCCAAACCACCATCGTTTACCCCGCTGCCCCCTAAAGAGACAAACACTTGGTTTGCTTCTTTAAAAGCAGCCAAAATTACTAAACCTAGTCCGTACGAGTGCGCTTTTTGAATCGTTTTTTGATTAGGAATGATTTGAGTTAAACCAAGGATTTGGGCAGATTCAATGATTGCCGTTTTGACGTGATTAATTTCTGTTAGCCAATACTTTCCTTTAATTGGTCGACCTAATAAATCAATCGTATCAATTTCTCTTATTTGCCCAGAAAATGCGGCAGCTAAAATAGCCAAGGTTCCTTCACCGCCGTCTGCAATGGGTACATTACATGAAGGAATTCCTAATTTTCCCAACACTTGACAGACTGTACTGTTTAATTCTTGAGAAGTTGCACTGCCCTTATATGAATCAATTGCTACACAAACTTTCATCCACTTCAACTCCTTATGCGCAGAACTCATTATTGCCCTTTTATCTAATTGTAGGGAAAAGAATGGTTTAAGGCAAAAATTTAACGGTTTCATAGTGGATTGCCAATAGTGCAGCTCTTTATGCTAATGAAGTTACAATAGTCAAGGCATCAAAAAATACGAAGAAAAAACCGCGTCATTTTCTTCGTATTCGATAAAATTATTTATTTTTTTAATGGCCAAAAATCAGCCGCTGTTCCTTGCTCCATCCCCATTAAAAATTTTTGTCGAACATCTGGATACGTTTTGGCGATGTTTTCAACAAAACCCTTGATTTCTTCTCGTTTTGTTTTCTTATCTGCAGGACAAGGATTAAAAACGATTGGAAGCTCTTCTCTTTTTACAAAGCGAATAATCTCTTGTTCTGGTATATATAGCAACGGACGAATCAAGGTAACTTCTGTTTTTGACAAATAACTTTTGGGTTCAAAACTATTCAACTTACCATGAAAAAGAAAGTTCATAAAATAAGTTTCAATTGCATCATCCAAATGATGTCCTAAAGCAACTTTGTTACAACCCAGTTCTCTGGCTTTATTGTATAAAATTCCCCGACGTAATTTCGCACATAAAGAGCAAGGAGATTGCTCTTTTCTAATATCAAAAACTACTTCAGCAATTTTGGTAGGAACAACTTCCAAGTCATAGCCTAATCTTTGACAAAAGGCGCGTAAAGGCTGCAAATCGACCCCTTCAAACCCCATATCCAAACTAATCGGCACGATTTCAAAAGAAAAGCCCAGACGTTGTTGTTTTGCAATCGTATCTAAAAAATAAAGTAGACTGCTGCTATCTTTGCCTCCGCTTAAACCAATCGCAACTTTATCGCCAGGTTCAATCAAAGTGTGATTTAAAATGGCGCGGCGAATTGGATTGTAATAAAGCTGATTGTCTTTTTTCTTAAAGCTCATAGTAACTCCCTCAAAATAATTAGTTAAAAAAATTAGTTTTTAAGCTGTACTGTTTCCCTGCTAAAATATCGTATTGAATCAGACGATAATCGTCATAAGTCGTTTTCGCATCGTCTGTTAATGTCAGATTCTTTTGCCATGTCCCTTGATTTAAATACATATTTTTTTCAAAAGCCGGCAAAGTATTCTCTAATTTTAAGACCATTTCATAATATGGGGTAACTTTAAGCCCTGCTTGAGATAACAAATTCGGTGCAAAATAAAAGGGACTGGTAATGACATCATGTTCCTTACTATTAGTCAATTTTCCTGCTGAATCAAAAATCAAAAATTGGGTTTCATGTAGCGTGGTCCCACTATTTGCCTTTTGAATTGCATCTGAATAGATTCCAGGCAAATGATCCCCCCAAAATACGATTAATGTCCGTCGCGGCAACTTCTTAACAGCCTCAGTAAAGTGCTGTAATGCTTCAGAACTATACGCAATATCTTGCAAATAATTGGCAATTACATTCGTGTTCCCATCAGCAGTTACTTGATAAGAAATGTTGTTATATTTCTCACCATAAGGCATATGTGTTTGCATCGTCACCAAGTGAACAAATTGCGGACTCTGATTCGCCTTTAAAATAGCCAAAATTTCATCATATGCAGATTCATCGGAAATATATGGATTATTTTCAATTTTGTTACGATTCTTCATTGTATCCTGATCAAGAAAACGGTCAAAACCTAAAACATTGTAAACATCCTTACGTTTATACATTGAGGTATCATACGGATGAATAGCAGTAGTAGTATAACCCTGCTCTTTGGTTAACGATACTAAAGAGGGCAATTGCTTTAGCTTTGGTACTAAAAGCGTATAAGGCGTTGTCATCTGGGCATTTAACGGCTCCATACTAAAACTGGTCAGTGCTTCAAATTCTATATTGGCTGTCCCGCCACCATAATTTTGTGACAACATTTTGCCACTATACGTATTATTGGCGACAGCATAATAATCGGCTAGTGGCTCACCAGTATATTGCACCCCTTTTAAATGAGCCGGATCGGAAAAACTTTCTGACATCACATAAATAATATTGGGCTTTTCTTTGCTGCCGTCTACTCCTTGATATTTTTTGACGACAGAAGCAATTTTTTCTTCCGAATAATCCTTTGGTTTTGCCATTGCTTCAACTCTTAAATTATATAAAAATCCCCCGACAAAACCGACATTATAATAATTCATCTTCTGGGAGTATGGAATCCAAAGAGCGGTTTTGTTATAGGCTTTTCGCAATAAGTTCTCATTGGAATTAAAATGACTAGCATAAACTAAAAAAAATAGACTCAACAAAAAGATAACGCCGCGAAAAATTTGCCCATTGCGAGATAGTTTACGACTACGATAAATACTATAGCCTAAAGCCACGATTGCCAATAAAATGGCTACTACCGCTAAAATAAAGATAGGACCTCCTACCATATCTTTTAAAACACCAAGTTGTCCTATCATCTTCAAATCATCGGGATAAATCGGTTCTTGCCGGGCTGTCATTTTTTGATAGTCAGCAAAGCCAAGTAAGCCAATCGCTACACTATAAAATAACCCTCCAAATAAAAGTGACCCGGCGATAGCGGCAAAGACCCCATAGACTGCTAATAAAACCAAACTCCCTAAGAAAAATTTGGCAGTGTGCCAAGAAAAAGCAAATTTTAATGCTAAATCCAGGGACAAATTATTTTGACACCACTGTAAATATAAATTACTCATTATAACCAATAAAAAAACTGCTACAACAGTCAAACTATATTTTAATTTTTTCATGATGAAACCTTCTATTCCTTATTTTTGTTGTCATTGTTTCAATAGCCTTTATTGTAGCGTTTTGCCTGAATACTGTAAAGAATCTCCAAAAAATTAAAAAAAGGACAAAAAAAAGAGGAACCAAACTGGTATCCTCTAGCCGTTGTTGACGGAGTCTTCCCCAAAACTCCACTTTCAGTATAAAATAAACTAAGTTATATAGCAAAAGCGAAAGAAGTATTTTAATTAAAAATTAATTTGAACGCCGCTACTCTTATTTTATTTCCAAAAGTCATCAAAAACTGTAATCGGCAAATGGCGCTTATGTTGGCCTTTTACCCACCAATTTTCAATTACTTCTTGTGATTTTTGAGAAATGGTTTTGCCTTCAAGATAATCATCAATTTCATCATAGCTGACACCTAGTGCGGCCTCATCGGCCACAAGGGGTTTATCATCTTCCAAATCTGCAGTTGGTACTTTTAGATATAAGGATTCTGGTGCCCCCAGTTCTTTTAAGAGCATTTTTCCTTGCCGCTTGTTTAACCGAAATAACGGTAAAATATCAGCGCCACCATCACCAAATTTAGTGAAAAAACCCGTGATATTCTCAGCAGCGTGATCCGTTCCAATTACTGCTCCACTATTGGCACCGGCAATAGCATATTGCGTAATCATACGTTGACGCGCTTTAATATTGCCTTTATTAAAGTCTGAAATTGCAACATCAGCTTCTTCTAAAGCAGCTACCTGTCCATCAACAGCGGGTTTGATGTTCACCGCTAAAGAAACATCTGGCTGAATAAAGGCTAATGCTTTTTGTGCATCTGCTTCATCTGCTTGTGTGCCATAAGGCAAGCGCACAGCAATAAACTGATAATTTTCATTTGTTTCTTCTCGTAATTCGGTGATAGCCAGTTGGGCCAATCTTCCCGCCAAACTTGAATCTTGTCCGCCACTAATCCCAAGTACGAAAGATTTCAAAAAAGAATTTCGTTTTAAATAGTCTTTTAAAAAATCAACACTTACTCTAATCTCATTTTTAGGGTCAATGATCGGTTTTACACCTAATTCTTTAATAATCTCTTTTTGTAAAGACATTAAAAACGTCCCTCCTCTTTGGTCACTGCTGCCACAGATTTTCGAACTTTTTCCATAATTGCCATTTTGTGATTCCAACAATCTGTCGAAAGATCGACCGGATATTGTTGGGGATTCAAATCCCGTTTGTATTCATCCCATAAAGAATCTAAACATTCATGGGCATAAGCTTTAATATGCGCCAAATCTGGCAAGTCATATACTAACTTACCTTCATGAAAGATTTCTTGGAGTACAGGACGGGCACTGAAATCACGAACAGTTTTATTAATAAAAGTGTGAACCGGATGAAACATAAAGATTTCATCTTCTTCTCTAGGATCTTCATCCCACAACGTAATATAATCCCCTTCAGATTTGCCGTCTTTGTTGCGGTTAATGCGCCAAACTTGTTTTTTACCTGGCGTTGTAACTTTTTCAGCATTTGAAGAGAGTTTTATTGTGTCCACCATTTTTCCATTATCATCTTCAATAGACACTAATTTGTAAACAGCACCTAACGCCGGTTGGTCATAGGCTGTAATTAATTTGGTCCCAACACCCCAAACGTCGATTTTCGCTTTTTGCATCTTTAAACTTAGGATTGTATTTTCGTCTAAATCATTTGAAGCATATACTTTTGCATTAGTAAAACCGGCTTCATCTAATTGTTCGCGAACTTTTTTAGAGATATAAGCCATATCACCAGAATCGATGCGGACACCTAAGAAATTAATTTTGTCTCCCATTTCTTTGGCAACTTTGATAGCAGCCGGTACACCTAATTTTAACGTGTCATAAGTATCCACTAAAAAGACACAATCTCGGTGGGTCTTAGCATAAGCCATGAAGGCATCATAATCATTACCGTAAGATTGAACTAAGGAATGAGCGTGAGTCCCGCTAGCAGGAATACCAAAAATTTTACCCGCCCGAACATTGCTGGTGGCATCCGCTCCACCGATAAAAGCAGCTCTGGTTCCCCAAAATGCAGCATCGACTTCTTGAGCACGTCTGGAACCAAACTCTAACAAAGGATCATCACCAATAACAGATTTAATTCGAGCCGCTTTCGTTGCAATTAAAGTCTGGAAATTCACCATATTTAATAGGGCCGTTTCAATTAATTGGGCTTGTGCCAAGGGACCTTCGATTTGTACGATTGGCTCATTACTAAAGACCAAATCGCCTTCTAATGCAGAACGAACCGTACAGCTAAACTTGAATTGGGTTAAGTAATCTAAGAATTCTTCTGGATACCCTGTGACATCTCTTAAATAAGCAATGTCACTTTCTGTAAAGTGCAGGTTTTCCAAATAGCGAACCAAGCGTTCTAAACCTGCAAAAATAGCATAGCCGGTTTTAAAAGGCATCTCGCGAAAATAGCACTCAAAAACAGCATGGCGGTCGGCACGACCTAATTCCCAATAAGTTTTCATCATATTCAATTGATATAAATCTGTATGCAGCGTCAAGCTGTCGTCAGGATATAATTTTTGCATCGGTTAATCTCCTCAAGATATTTTATGCCTACCATTATATCAAAAAATCATAAAAAGATAGGAAAATCGCGCTTTTTATTAGCTTAACAAAAAAAGAGAAGTAAGCCAAAACCTTTTGACTCACTTCTTTCTGTCTTTTGTTCATATAATTTTTAAACTCCAAAAAGCATTTTTCCTATTTTGCGAAAGTGATGCTATTCTTTTGATATCGGATATTCCACTAAAATAATATCTTTGTGGGGCTTAGAAAATTTACTACCGGCTTCTTGCATCTTATGTTTGATGTTAACATCCACATGAACATCATGACGATCAACTTTTAAAAGACGATGGATAATGGTATCTACCTCTTCTTTGCGAATCTTTTTGCGATCATTAATTAAAATGAGCTGGATTTTGTCGTAAGTATCTGCATAAATCACTTGCGTACGATCTGCTGCATACAGTTTATAATATTTAAGAGCAGTCTTGCCAAAAATAAATTTGGTAATATTAGGATAAAAATTTTCTAAGTTCAAGTTTTTATTTACTGGCGTTTCGATTATTTTCATAACATCTTTCCTTTCAAATGAATTTAATTATGTGGTAACACGATTTTGTAAGCCTCCGCAAAAATAGTATAACATAAACACTTTTCAACTTTTGCTAAGAAAGTTTGTTTAAACCTTGAAAATTGGTAGAATTTTGAATTATGCTGCCTAAACGAGCCCGCGTTAGATGAATCCTGATTGTTTGTGTTTATCGTGATGCTCCTAAAAAACATCAAAGTATTGCGGAGAAAAGGCTTGACTTTGACGTTGCGTCAAACCTTATTCTATATGGGAGAAGTGAAATTGAATTACTGTAAGTAGGAGGCCCTTGTATGTACACAATTAACGAATTAGCAAAATTAGCCCATATTTCTAGCCGCACATTACGTTATTATGATCAAATTGGTTTATTAAAAGCCCAACGCAAACCAGACTCTGACTATCGCTTTTATGATGACGATGCTGTTAATGCATTACAGCAAATCCTATTTTTTAAAAGCTTTGGCTTTAGTTTGGCTAAAATCAAAGAGGCGATGAATTTATCACAACAAAAACGGCTAGCACTTTTAGAAGAACAGTATCAACTGCTTTTAGAGCAACAAGCGCAGTTGAATAAAATGATTCACACACTTTCTCAAACATTGGTTTATTACAAAGGAGGAAATCCAATGGAAAATAGGGAAAAATTTTCTGCTTTCAAAACAGAAAAAATTGCGGAAAATGAAGCGCACTATGGTAAAGAAATTCGGGAAAAATACGGCGATGAAATGGTTGCAACAGCAAATGAAAAGTGGGCTCATTTAACTTTTGTCCAATACGAGGAATTGCAAACAGCAGAACAAGAGCTATTTGCTAACTTAAAAATTTTAGCGCAAACCGAAAGAATTGATTTGGCAAGTGAAATTGCGCAAAAAGTTTTTCGTGCGCATAAAGCGTGGTTACAAATTGCAGCACCGTTTTACAATGCAGAATATCATCGGAATTTAGCAGATATGTATGTCTCAGATGAACGTTTTGCCGCTTATTATAACGATCGCGTAGAAGCTGACGTCGTGGATATTTTACATGATGTAATTTATTACTATACCACAGCGTAATAATCTTATCTCTTATGAAAAGCATATAATCGCTTTACCTACAAAAAAAGTGATGGTCACGGGACCATCACTTTTTATTTGATTAAATTACATCATGCCGCCCATGGCAGCTGGATCCATACCAGGAGCTGCTGAAGCAGATTGTGGTTCTGGTTTGTCAGCAACAACTGCTTCAGTTGTTAATAACAAAGCAGCAACAGAAGCTGCGTTTTGTAGAGCTGAACGCGCTACTTTGGTTGGGTCAACGATACCGGCTTCCACCATGTTTACCCATTCGCCATTAGCAGCGTTAAAGCCCATGCCAACTTCAGCATGTTTTAATTTATCGATAATAACAGAGCCTTCGTAACCAGCATTTTCAGCGATTTGACGAACTGGTTCTTCTAAAGCACGTTCCACGATTTTCACACCAGTTGCTACATCACCTTCGGCTTCAATCGCCACAACTTTAGCAATGACGTTAACTAATGCTGTACCACCACCAGAAACCATGCCTTCTTCCACTGCCGCACGAGTAGCATTTAAAGCATCTTCAATGCGTAGTTTCATTTCTTTTAATTCTGTTTCAGTTGGCGCACCAACTTTAATCACAGCAACACCACCAGCTAATTTTGCTAGACGTTCTTGTAATTTTTCACGATCAAAATCAGAAGTTGTTTCAGCGATTTGATTTTTGATTAATTGGACACGAGCAGCAATAGCATCTTTTTGCCCAGCCCCTTCGACGATTGTCGTATTATCTTTATCAACCACAACTTTACTTGCTTGACCTAAACTTTCGATTGTTGCATCTTTCAATTCAAGACCTAAATCGTCCGTAATCACAGTACCGCCTGTTAAAACAGCAATATCTTCTAACATTGCTTTACGACGATCACCAAAGCCTGGTGCTTTAACAGCAACAACATTGAAAGTACCGCGAATTTTATTTAATACAAGAGTTGGTAATGCTTCACCATCTACGTCATCAGCGATAATCAATAATGGTTTTGATTGTTGTAAAATTTGTTCCAACAATGGCAAGATATCTTGAATGTTAGAGATTTTTTTGTCTGTAATTAAAATATATGGATTATCTAAGACAGCTTCCATTTTGTCGTTGTCAGTTACCATATATTGTGACAAGTAACCACGGTCAAATTGCATCCCTTCTACAACGTCTAGTTCTGTTTCAATCCCTTTTGATTCTTCAATTGTAATTACACCATCGTTCCCAACTTTTTCCATAGCGTCCGCAATGTAGTTACCTACTTGTTCGCTGCCGGAAGAAACAGCACCAACTTGGGCAATCGCTTCTTTTGAATCTACAATTGTAGAGATATTGTGTAATTCAGCCACGGCTGTTTTTGTTGCTAATTCAATCCCACGGCGAATACCTAAAGGATTAGCACCCGCTGTTACGTTTTTGATTCCTTCACGCACAATTGCTTGGGTTAAAACAGTAGCAGTTGTTGTACCGTCACCGGCAATATCATTGGTTTTTGAGGCAACTTCAGAAACAAGTTTGGCACCCATATTTTCAAAATGATCTTCTAACTCGATTTCTTTAGCAATGGTTACACCATCATTTGTAATTAATGGTGAGCCATAAGATTTTTCTAAAACAACGTTACGACCTTTAGGGCCTAAGGTTACTTTTACTGTATCAGCTAATTTATCTACACCACGTACCATAGCGGCACGAGCGTCTTCTGCAAATTTAATATCTTTTGCCATCTTAAACACCTCATTCAAATTTTTTAAAATATAGTCGTGATTATTCTACGATTGCGATGATATCTTTACCATTAACAATTAAATATTCTTGGCCGTTATATTTCACTTCAGAGCCAGCATATTTTTCAAACATAACTTGGTCGCCCACAGCAACTGGGATTGCGGCTTTTTCACCATTTTCTAAAACGCGGCCTTCACCAACAGCCACGACAGTACCAGTTTGTGGTTTTTCTTGAGCTGCAGAAGCTAGAACGATTCCGCCTACAGATTTTTCTTCTTCTTTTGCGACTTCAATGATCACGCGATCACCTAATGGTTTTAACACGATAAATCCCTCCATCAATTTTCATGTATTAGCACTCTCTTATAACGAGTGCTAACCTACAAGAACTATATTACTCATTTTACCCATACATTGCAAGTTTTTTCCCTTGTTTTTTTATTGAAGAATTTTTGTCTATTTTCTGAAGTGATTGTCCTAAGAAAGCGATTCAGGTATACTTTTATTAGATAACTGGAGGATATGTCTGATGTCGCAAATTAAATACAGTTTTATGTCAATTTTATGTTACGCTTTAGTCTTCTTAATTCCAGAAATAATTAATGGTGAAACGCTCTCTGCTAGTCTATCCTACTTGATTGGCACCGGTATTTTGATTTTTTTATATCAAAAAGGACAGCCTTTACCTTTTGAAACGCCTCGTCTTAATCAAAAATCCATCCTCACTTTTGGAGTGACTGGTATGCTGTTAACCATTCTATTGATTGGTATCGCGGGTTATGTCGAAACCTTTTTTAGTATCCAAAATAATTTCAACCGTAGTTTAAACATGATGGAAGTCATATGGCAACGACCTATTTTTGCAATTGTAGCAACTATTTGTGGCCCTATTATGGAAGAACTCGTATTTAGACGTGCTTGTATTGGCTTTTTTAGTGAATATTTTTCTTTACCACTTTCCATCTTACTTAGCTCTGCTGCTTTTGCTCTCGTTCATACAGATAGCGATATTTTGGTCTATTTTATTTTAGGTTGCTTCTTGTCTTTTGTTTATGTTAAAAGCGGTTCCCTAAAAACAGCAATTATTAGCCATTGTGGTGCGAATATTTTAGTATTAATTATTCAAGTACTTCGTTTTAAATCTTAATTTTTTTGTCTTCTTTTTTAGGAGGCTATTTTTTAGCAAAAAAAGAAGCTTATCGTTAAAATAAGGATTGTAATGATTTTTTTATCTTGAAGGAGGCATTTTGATGAAAATTGGAATTATTGGCGCAACAGGTCATGTCGGCAGTCACCTTTTAAAAGCCGCATTAGCTGAGAATTATGATGTTACTGCAATCGTTCGTAGTCCTGACAAATTGTCAGTCTCTGTTCCAGTTATAAAAAAAAATCTTTTCGATTTAACAACAGCAGATTTAAATAATTTTGATGTAGTGATTGATGCTTTTAATGCGCCACGCGGAAAAGAAGAACTACATAAAAGTAGTTTGGTACACTTAGCAAATATTCTGAGTGGAACACCAGTTTGGCTCATTGTAGTAGGGGGAGCTTCTTCGCTATATTTAAGCGCCGAGCGCACCAAACGTCTGCTAGACACCATTCCAGAAAATTCTCCTATCCATCCAACTGCTGCAAATATGGTACAGTCATTAGCCGCATTAAAAGAAGTGCCTGACGTTATTTGGACTTACGTATCCCCGGCAGCTAACTTTATTTATGATGCTCCTTATACGGGCAAATATCAGATAAATAAAGATATTTTACAAAAAGATATGGCGGGTAAAAGTGAAGTCAGTATGGCAGATTATGCAAAAGGCGTGATGGATTTGATTGAAACCCCTCAGAAAAATGTTCATATAAGTATTGCTGGAAACAGTGAAAATTACTAAGTGTAATCTTGGAAAATTTTAAAAAAAATTGAATCCTATAAGAATAAAATCAGATCTCTCAATCCATTTAAGGTAAAACTTAGATGGATTTTTTATTTTTGGCTTATGAAAATAAGCCTGATTTTTTAAACAAAAAACCCCATTAAGCAATCCCAATCTTAATAGTTAGTTTTACAGTCTAACTTTTTAAGACAGTATTACTTAATGAGGAAACCATTTATTTATCTTTTTTTACGCAAATACGTAAAGAGATAAATTCCTGTTACGCTAACTATCACTATCAGACCTAATAAAATTCCAACAATATTAAATTTATCGCCTGTTTTTGGATAATAACCCTCTTTTGGTTTAGTAGGCTTATTAGGTTGTGTAGGTTTAGTTATAAGTTGGTTTTTCACCACAAGTTGGACTGCTTGAGGTGCACCGCGATGGTCTTTTGTAATTGTAAATTCAATTAAATTATCTACCAATTGATAATTTGTTGGAGCTTTGATTTCCTTGAAATAATACTTACCCGGTTCAAGGTTGGAAACAGTTAAAATTCCTTTGCTATTTGTTTTCAGTGAGTTTTGTAATACTTTTTTATCATCATTAAGCAATTGGAAATCTGCATTTTTCAATTTTTTATTTGAATTCGCTGCATCTACTTTTAGTAATTCCACTTCCCCTTGATAATTGACAAAATTATCGGAAGCTTTAACCATTTCTGGTTTGCCGGCCTCTTTGTCTGTAATGGTAAATTCCACTGGCGTTGTATTTAAGATATAACCGGTTGGTGCTTTCGTTTCAACAAACTGATATTTTCCGGGGGCCAAATTACTTGCAACGACTTTGCCATCACCATTGGATACCAAATCACTTTGAATGGCCTTTCCAGCAGTATCTTGCACTTCAAAGAGCGCACCGGCTAATGCTTTGTTGTCTGCATCATGTTTTATCAACTGCGCTTCACCTTGATAATTGATAAAATTATCAGAAGCAACCACAGTTTCAGGTCTGCCAACTGCCTTATCTGCAATACTAAATTTCGCAGGTGTTGTATTTAAAATATAGCCAGTCGGCGCTTTCGTTTCAATAAATTGATAATCCCCCGGAGCGAGATTACTTGCAGATACCGTACCATTTTCATCAGACATCAGACTATTTTGAATGACATTACCTTTCATATCTTGAACTTCAAAGATAGCCCGCGCCAATAATTTTCCAGAGGTTGCTTTTTTAATTAATTTTGCGGTTCCCTGATAATTTTCAAAATTTCCCAAATCTAAAGTTGCGGGTTTATCTTTTTGTGGATAGATAGTAAATTTATGCGTTGTTTCATCTAAGATATAGCCAGTCGGCGCTTTTATTTCTTTCAAAATATAATCATCCGCACTTAGACCTTTTGCATAAAATTCTCCCTCATTATCCGTTTTAAGAATCGTCTGACTATTACCGTCTTTATCAGTTGTGGTCAACGGTGTCCTAGTATCATTAGCTCTGAAAATTTGATACTCTGCACCTGCTAATTTTGTATCTCCACTTGTTTTTTTACCAGTAATCGCGGCCTGATAGTTAGCTAAATTAAGCTTCATCCCATTCACTTGTTTGCCGTCTACAACAAAGTTGTGACAATGGCAGGCTTTCCTTGTTTCAACAACTCATATTTTGCATTCCCTAACGCTCTGCCATCAGCGTCGATTTTTTAAAAATGTACACCTTCTTTATACAAGACCTTGTTTAGACTTTTCGTATTAAGAAAGATATAACCGGATCACAGTAAACACAAAAACACACTTGTGTATATACACAAGTGTGTTTTTGTCATTAATTAGTGAACTAAATTTCAATCTTATTGTAGCTGTATTCTAACGTAACAGTTCTACAACAATCATCCAATTTTCTACATAATTTAAATCGCAAATAATTCGCTAGCCTGATCCGGATCGGTATCATAAATTTTGAAATTATAATCCACACCTAAGTCATGTTCTTTTAAAACATTTTTCATCGTTAAATGAGCAAGTTCTTTCATATTGTTCTCTTTACTTAAGTGGCCTAAATAAATTCGTTTGGTATTATCGCCGATAATATCAGTCATAACTAAAGCCCCATCTTCATTTGACAAATGTCCGCGATCACCTAAAATCCGCTGTTTCAAACTCCAAGGATAAGGCCCCATGCGTAACATCTCTAAATCGTGATTACTTTCCACTAGATATGCATCTGCATCCCGGATAATTCCCCGGACATGATCGCTACAATACCCCGTATCAGTCAACATGACAAAAGATTTACCATCTTTGTGGAACCGATAAAATTGAGGAGCTGCAGCATCATGGGAAACACCAAAACTTTCAACATCCATGTCACCAAACGTTAATACTTTGCCCATTTCAAAAATATGCTTTTGGGCTACATCAATTTTTCCCAACATGCCATCCATCGCCTGCCACGTTCCTTCATTGGCATAAACGTCTAATCCATACTTTCTAGCCAGGACCCCGACACCATGAATATGATCTCGATGTTCATGGGTTACTAAAATGGCATCTAAATCAGCAGGATTTTTTCCAACCTCAGCCATTAGTGATGTAATCTTCTTACCAGAAAGACCGGCATCGACGAGTAGATGTTTTTTTTCACTTTCAATGTATAAAGAATTGCCAGAACTGCCACTGGCTAACACACTAATTTTTAAAGCAGCTTCTACCATCTGCTAGACTTCCCTTCAACTAAACTAAAGTATCCACTAAATAACGACACCTTCTAAACGTTTCTATTATACATACCTTAATTGGTATTTTCCACCTTTTGTAACGTATTATTGGTAATGATACGATTTGTAAAGGCATTAACCGTTTCTATTTGAATATTATTATTCCCATTTTCCACGGCAATTAGCCAAGCCGGTACATAAACGTTTTTCCCTCGAACTTGTAAAATCATCACATACGAGAGTTGTCGCCATAAAATCTTTGATTTTGCTGGCAGTTTATTATTGATATAAAGTGTGTTTACAGCATCTTTTTCACTGTACAGTGCCATCTTTTCCCGGAGTTTTTCAATCGCAGATAAATGGGTTTGCATGTATCGTGAAACACGTAGCAGTCCATCGTTTTCTTCTAAAACAATCTCCATTTTACTGGTATTGTCATAAAAAGGAATACCTTCAAAACTTTGCGCACAGATAATCTCAGGATATTCTGGATCTGTCAACGACTCATGGGGCAAGTATTGATACTCCCCGCCAAATAGAACTTCTTTTGTATCTTTCAAAAAAGAAGCCACGTTTTCTTTGGTTTCTTTGCCATCTTTAATATAAAAATTCGTGCTAGGAGTGTAGATGACCTGACTATGACCATCACCAGCAAAACTAACTTCATTATTAAAGGATCCGTTGTTTTTATTTTTTTCATTATTGATAGCATCATTCATATCGGTCGGTACAGCCGCCAGGTAATAACCTTCTTTTACTTCTGCGGAAAGTTTTCCCTTAATATCGATTTCATCTGCTTCTAAGCGTTGTTCAATATCAATTTTTTGATTGGTACTAGAAACATTACCTTCTTCATTACGGGCAGCATGATAGATACTAAACAAAAAGATATTCAGCCCCAGAAAAGCCAAGAAAAAGATCCATTCGATTTTTTTAAAATCCAATTAATCCGCCCCCGTTCCTTGCTGCAGTTTTGTAATAAGATCGTCATAAGAATACCATTGGCCATCATAACGAATGTACCACATCGGCACTAAATCAACGACACCGCTTGTCGAAGATAAGTCTTGACGACCATAAGCAATAACCAATGACTGAACAAGGCTTTGGTTCACACCCATATAAGTTAAATTTTCAATAATCGTATGGCTTGGTGGCAGTTCAACCGTTTCATCTGACGGAATCGGTACTTGAATTGCATTCATACTGGATAAGATCTGAACCGGTAATGTGCCATTATCTGTCTTATTTTCACTATTAACTTTCAAATTTACTTCACCTTGATAGGCATCACCAAAAACTGGATAACCTTCGACAAAAATCCGATAACTAATTTCATCTTTGTCGCGATCAAAATAGCGCAAGTTTCCTAAATTCGAGCCAAGACGCGCAATATAGCTGAAACTTTGTGAATAGATATCTCCTTCACCACCGCTTAAATCAATCTCACCTCTGAAGTCAATTAATTGCTTTTCTTCTTGGATACTCATATTTTCCGTACCATCGTATAAAACTAAATTACTTGTTTCCTCATTCATTTTTACATCTTGGGGATTGGAAAAAAAAGCATCCCGAAAAGTGGTATAAGATAAATTGGAGGCAATATAACTATAACGTTTTAATTTGACCGGATTTTGTGTATTGTATTGCATACTCGAAATCCGATTCTCTTCATTCATAATTAGCCAATTTTTCTCGTCAGCGTCTGTCATAAGCTGAGAAATTTTCATCTCATCAATTGTGATGGGCACTTCAATAATTTGATGTCGCCGCATATTGACAAAACGGATTTGGTGACTATCAAAATCAATTTGAGCTTTCGTAAAATGAACATCTTGTAATTTATCTAGTGTTAAGTCCAAATTAAACATCTCGGCGTACTCTTTCACAAGAAACGGACCAAAATAAGAAAGTTCCACGCCATGTTTAATATCCACATCAGCTAGAAAGTTTTCATCGTTATCATATGTTTTTTTCTCCGGCGTGCCAAAGCTAGCCTTATTTACTAAACTTTGAACATCTCCAATGAGGATATCAGAAGAAGTTTGCTTAATATTATCTTCACCATTCACCCAAACCAAACGTAATGGTAAAAAAATGTCCGTTGCTTTTCGGATATTTTGTGTGGTGCTCACGATACGTTCGGTATGTTTATCTGTTTGCAGACTGCTTCTAGCAGTTGGACTTAACCAAATCATATAAGAAAGATAAAAACTCAATATAATCAACGCAATTAAACCAATCCTGATAATGCGTTCTGATATTTTCATTCCCACCAATCCCCCTCATATGGTTCATAAGGCAGTGTAATAAAGAACGTTGAACCGCGCCCTTCTGTACTTTCAGCCCAGATACTACCCCCGTGCGCTTTAATAACTTCTTTTGAAATAGCCAACCCTAAACCTGTGCCCCCTTGTTTTCTAGCCCGTGCTTTATCCACACGGTAAAAACGATCAAAAACTTTTTGTAAATCTTTTTTGGGAATTCCAAGGCCTTGGTCTTGAATACTCAACGCAATATTATTATGGGTTTCCATCAGTCGCACCGTAATCGTCCCACCATCAGGAGAATATTTAATCGCATTGTTCATGATATTATCAATCACTTGCATCATTTTATCTGTGTCTACTTCGACCCACAATTCACGTTTGGTAAACTCGCGCCGAATAATATATTTTTTCTTTTGATCTTGCGCATTCACCATCATATCAAAACGGTCTAAAACGAAATCGACTAGTTCATTGAAATTAATATATTCCAGCTGCATATTATTTTTATCGTTATCCATCCGTGACAAATTCAATAGATCATTAATCATACGAATCATGCGGTCTGTTTCATCCAACGTTACTTTTAAAAAATTAGGTGCAATCTCTGGATCTTCCCATGCCCCTTCACTTAACGCTTCAATGTAACTTCGCATACTCGTTAAAGGCGTCCGTAGTTCATGAGAGACATTTGAAACAAACTCACGTCGCTCCTGCTCTGTTTTTTCTTGTTCGGTTACATCATGCATAACGGCAACTAATCCACTAATAAATCCAGACTCTCTGCGAATCATAGAAAAATCGGTCCGTAATATCAACTCACTACCATCTGGCGCTTCTCGTGGAATCAACATTTCATCAGGATTTTCCAATAATTTTCGCAACGTATAATCTTCTTCAATATCTAATAATTCTAAAATTGAATGGCCGACTGCTTCTTCACTCGTAACATTTAAAAGGTTTGTTGCCATTTCATTAATTGTAATTACTTTGCCGCGTCTATCTGTTGCAACAACCCCATCTGTCATATGGGAAAGAACACTGTCCAAACGGTTGCGTTCCGCTTCCATTGCTTCTTGTGTTTCTTCGATGCGATCGCCTAGTTGATTAAAAGTCTCCGCCAATTGTCCTAACTCATCTTTTCCATGGACAGCAACCTTACGACTGTAATCTCCTCTGGCAATACGCCGCGCTTGTTCGCGCATTTCCCCGATTGGTTGTGTAATCGAACGGGAAACTAAAACGGCTACGATAATCGAAATAGCAGCAGCAATAATAGAGGCAGTGACAAAAATTAATGCCGTATTTTGAATTTCTAAGTATTGTTTTTCAATATCGCTTTTAATGTAAACTGCCCCGATAATAGTGTCACCTGTAGGCGATTGAATGGGTTGAACATTGATATAGACCCGATTTCCCGTGGCATCATCAATTGCCATTTCCGTTTTCACTGCTAAATCATCAATATCGCGATAATCATTTTTCTTTCCTCTTGCACTACGATCTGAGACATTGGTAGTGGCGCGTACAATTCCTTTTTCATCCACAACACGAATTTCAATAATATCGCCACTCTTGTTGGTATCAATAATTCTTTGTATTGAAGCATCCGCTTCATCGGTATCTTTGCCTTCATCTTTACTTAATTCAGAACCTAATGTGCCAGCTAAACTGGCGGCTTGCCGATTCATGCCGGTGGTAAAACTTTCCACCGTTTTATTTTCCAATCCGCGAATAAAATACGCCCCGATAATCTCGATCGAAATAATTAAGATCAAGATAAATGCCAGGGCGATTTTAAAGTTCACTGATTGAAAAAAGCGAACTTTTTTATTCATTCCATTACTCCTGTTCCGGATTGCGCAAGTAATACCCTACGCCTCGTCTTGTAACTAAATAATTGGGATGGCTAGGATTGTCTTCGATTTTTTCTCGTAGACGTCGCACAGTTACGTCAACAGTACGAACGTCGCCAAAATAATCATAACCCCAAACAGTTTGTAATAAGTGTTCTCGGGTCATAACTTGACCTAAATGTTTGGCTAAATAATGTAAAAGCTCAAATTCTCGATGTGTTAATTCAATCGCCTCGCCGTTTTTCATTACCATGTAGGCTTCAGGCTGAATTGTTAAATCGCCAATTGAGAGTTCTGAATTTGGCGCTTCTTCTGCTTCTTTAGCTGCCGTAGAGCCTCGACGCAAGTTGGCTTTAACACGCGCCACCAATTCCCGGTTGGAAAATGGTTTTGTTACGTAATCATCTGCGCCTAACTCCAAGCCTAAAACTTTATCAATCTCGGAATCTTTAGCTGTTACCATAATAATTGGCATATCATAATTTTTTCGTACTTCGCGGGCTACTTCTAGCCCATCAATTTTTGGTAACATTAAATCCAATAAAATCAAATCCGGCTCGACTTCTTTTACTTTTTCGATAGCTTCTTCACCATCAAAAGCCGTGTAGACCTCGTATCCTTCTTTGGTTAAATTGAATTTGACGATATCTGAAATCGGTTTTTCATCGTCAACTACTAATATTTTCTTCATTAGAAGACACCTCTTTATGCTTCTTAAATTTGTCTCTACCATTATAACTCATTTTGGCAGGCATTTCATTAAATGGAAAATTTCCAGTCCTATCAACCTTTTAAAAACAAAAAGCTTAACAAAAGGACAAGAATTACGCAACTATAATATTTCTGTTAGTTACGTAATTCTTTGCTTGTTAAGCTACAAAATAATTATTTTTTTAATTAATCTAATGCTTGAATCCCAAATCCTAGTAAACCTGGGCCGGTATGAACAACCAATGCCGGAGAAATCTGACCAAAGAAAAATTCTTTAACTTGAGGAAATTCTTTTTTCAACACTTCCAACATCATTTTAGCTTCTTCCAACGCATCACCATGTGCGACAGCTAAGCGTACCTTTTGGTGATTACCTACTGCTTCTCGAATCAAACTTAAAGTTTTCTCAAGACTTTTCTTGCGTCCTCTGGCTTTGGCTACAGTGTAATAAATTCCTTCATCATTACAAGAAATAATCGGATTTAATTTTAAAGCATTGCCTAAAATGGACGCCACTAATCCAATGCGTCCACCTTTTTGCAAATATTCTAAAGTTGCCACATTAAAGTAAACTTTATTTTGTAAAACTTCTTTTTCTAATTGGAAAATTAATGCTTCAAAAGATAATCCTGCTTGTAACAATTCGGCTGCCCGAATCGCTTGCAGACCTGCTCCAATCCCGATATTTTTCGTATCAAAAGCATAAGTGGTTAATCCTTCATAATGCTCACCCAAAAGGCGGACCGCATTATTTGTGCCACTTAAACCACTTGAAATCGTAATGGCCAGCACATGGGTATAGCCATCTGCTTTAATTTGGTCGAAAATTTTGTTAATCGTATCCCCATCAGGCAACGATGTCGAAGGAATTTCTTGGCGGAGCTTACGATAAATTTCATCTGGTGTAATATCCACTTTATCGGTATATTCCCGATCTTTGTATATAATTTTTAAAGGAATTGTGTACATATGATTGGCAACACTTATTTCTTCTGGTACATCTGTTCCTGAATCTACTAATAGCGCAATTTTTTCTTTAGTCATTTTTTTCTCCTTGTCGTACATAATCAATCTCACAACTAATCACTTTTTCGGCCAATATTTTATTAGCAAAAGCAATCGTTGCTGTGCGGGCAGCTAAATAGGCAAATGGAATTGGCTCAGTCGGATACGTTACACCTTCTCCTTTTGCTTGACGGGCAATCAAGTGGATCGCACTCTCCTGTTCCCGACAAAAAAAGTTATAGGCTTCGCGAATTCCGTCAGTACGGCCTTGAAAAACAATTGCTTCTTTAATTTCTGGAATTGTTAATACTTGTTTTAAGGTTGTAATAGCCAATAAAAAAGCAACATGCGTTCTGGTATAGCGTTTTTTTACAGGGGCTGGAACTAGTCCAAGTTTGACGTAATTATTCACCATTGATTTTGTTAAAAGAGGATGCTTGTCCCCAGTAGTAACAGGAGATAAGTATTGGTCTACCAATTGAATTACTTGATCCATATATAGTTCTAAGTCTGGTAATTGATCCCAACGAGGCAAATGGAATTCACTAATCGCTTCGCCCCATTTTTTTAAAGCTTCATTTTGAAGACTATCATTCATATTCATTACCCCACATAAATTTTATGACAATTATATAAAGTAGTTTTAAAAACTAGATAGAATATAACATATTTTACTCCACAAGACTAGCCAACTAAAGGAAATTTTTAGAAGTATGTTAGGAAACACAACTCAAAAAAATAATAAATAAAAAAAGACCTGTCGGCGGGGAACCGACAGGCAGGAGTAAAAATGAAAAAGTGTTAGGGTTTGTCTTAAAAAGACAGGTTATTGTTGGTACTCTTGTATATTAACGAGAATGTGTGAAAAAATTGTGAATGAAGTTTTGCTCTACTGTAAATTTTTTCTTGCGATAAATTAAGAAGTCAAAACTTTTTTCTGGGTTTCTTCTTGCAATTTCAAAAACAGAGTGCTAACATAAAAAAGTACTTTTCTTAAAGTATTTTGGGCCGTTAGCTCAGTTGGTAGAGCAGCTGACTCTTAATCAGCGGGTCGCGGGTTCGAGCCCCTCACGGCCCATTGGGTGCCAAACCCACGCCACCGGTACAGTCTCGGCGTCTTTTAGACGTTTCGAAGAGACTGTATGCGGTGGTATTTTTTTACTAATCAATAATTAATCGCAGTAATTTTTAAGGGAATCAATAATGAGCCTTAAAAAATCACTGCAATTATTTTTTTATAGTTCAACTACTAAATCATGATACCCAGCAACAGAAAAGACTGCTTTAGCTTGCGTATCAACTGACATTTTTAGGTAACAAATAGCGCGGCCATAGCGCGTTCGACGATATTTTTGGCTATAATTAGTCATATCGTCCATATCACCATTTTCAAATCCTAAAAATTCGCAGTTTTCTCCAGTAAAGCCGATGACTTCATTTTCATTTGTCAAATTGCCATCTTTATCTACTAATGACAATTCAATTTGTTTGATGATTTCATTTTTGGGTAAAAAAACTTCATAAGCCATTGGTACTTGCCAAACATTTGCTTCCAATCGCTGGGCTTGGTTGACTGCTTTTAGTGTATCTGTAATTTCTTTATCATCTTTTTTTGCCAATACAGTTAGTTCACCTGCTGTATAAGGAATAATCCCAGAATAGTACCCCTCTATTTCATCAAAGACTAAATCAATTACATCATCATTTAACGTTAATTCAAACTTTTCTGCATTAGTATACAAACGAATTTCCACTTGTTCATCTACAATGTAATTCCACTTACGATAAACAGCTTCCCAGGGATCAGCTGATTTCTCTTTAGCCGGTCGGGTAAAAAGACGGGCGGTTAGTTCTTCAGTCCACCAGCTTTTACGTTTATAAAACATTATTGTCTCATAACCGCACATATCAAGTAATCCACGATAAGTCCCATGCTTAGGCCAAACACCGCGAGATTCACCTAGATAATCAATGCCTGTCCACAAAAATTGTCCAGCGATGTAATTATTATCTCTAGTAGCTAACCAATTTTGGTAACTATGTCGATTTTCACTACCGACAAAAGGTTTTGTAGGAAATAAACGGTGATGGTCTTCATATAGATGTTCTTTGTAGTTATAACCAACCACATCTACACTGTCTAATAATCCTGTTTGATAAGATAGTTCTGGAAACGCCGCAGCCAATGTAGTTGGTCTAGTTCGATCTTCTTTATGGACAATTTCACTTAATTGCTTGGCAATTGTTGTCAAGCGGCGTGTATCTGGTCTATTAGGATTATAAATTCGTTCTGCCGCTGGTTTATTAGCATCGTTATTTCCTTCCATTTCATTAAACAAATCATTGGCATAAGGATCGTTCGGATAATCGATCTCATTCCCAATACTCCAAGCAATAACTGAAGGATGATTTTTATTTCGCTGTACCATGTTAATTAGATCTTTTTCATGCCATGCGGGGAAGTCTTTAGCATATCCTTCATATTTAGGCGGATAAACATTGTGCCCTCGCCACCATTTATTTTTCGGATTTTCCCATTCATCAAAGGCTTCATCAAAAACAAAGAAGCCTAGTTCATCACACAAATCATATAAAATTTGTGCATGAGGATTATGTGCCATACGAATCGCGTTGCAGCCTGCTTCTTTTAATTTTAGTAAGCGGCGCAGCCAGACTGCTTTAGGAACAGCAGTACCAAAACAACCCGCATCTTCATGAAGACAGACGCCTTTTAATTTTATATTAGCTGTATTATTTAAAATAAAGCCGTCTTCAGCAGTAAATTCAAAGGTGCGAATTCCTACCTTTTCTTGATAAGTATTTACCTTGCCATTACTTAAAATAATCGTTGTTAAAGTATACAAATTGGGCGTTTCAGGTCGCCATAATTTTACCTCCGATAGAGTCATTTCAAATTGAATTTCATGACTTTCATTTGCAGATAATGTGATTTCTTTTTGCCCAATGGTTACGACTGTGCCCGCTGAATCAGTTAAATTTTGCTTAATATGTGCTACTTTTTTTTCTTCATTAAAATTCGTTACTGTTATTTTTGTTTGAATAACAGCTTCATCACATCTTAATTCTGCCGTTTCAAAGGTGATACCATACCGATCTATCATAATAGGATGATTAGTCACAATTGTTACGGGACGGAAAATACCACTACCGTTGTACCACCGAGAATCCGCAACATCTGTGTGATCTACCCTAACGGCAATTACAATTTCGTCATTGGTGTTATAACTTAAAATTTCTGTCAAATTAAATTGAAATGAACTATAACCAGATACACAGCCGCCCAAATGGTAACCATTTACCCAAACTTGACAATTTTTATAAACACCATCAAAACGTAATTGTGTAATTTTATCCGTAAATTCTCCAAATTCTTTTGCCACAATATGAGCCCGATACCATCCAATACCACCAGGCAAATATCCTGTACCGCTAGAAGCGTTCTTAGTAAAATCTTGAGCAATACTCCAGTCATGGGGAACAGTTATTTTCTGCCAATCTTCATCGTTAAAATCTTTTTGCCAAGCAATTTCATTATCACCTAAATAAAAACGCCAATCTTTAATCAGATATTTCTCCATCTGAACTTACCTCCATTACTGAATGTCTCTTAAGAATCTTTTCTTCTCACACCAATCCGTGAAAAAAATGTTTATTAACTTATTTAGCTTATTCCACCCAAACCACTATAAGAAAAAAGGTAGAACCTCGATGCTGTTCTACCTTAACTAAGCAGGAAACTTAGCAAATTTATTTATTCAATTCTCCCAATACAAAATCAACTGCACCTTTTGGATCACGAGTTAAATTGATATATTGTGCTCCCTTAGTTGCAATTAGTTTAATTCCTAATTTGTCCGTGTCCATCTTAATATCTTCATAGTAGCTATTTACTTGTGGCGCTAGGACAATAACATCGTAATTGTTCATAATATCATAATGAGAACCATAGGAACCAGCTGCGGCATTTATGTGTTTTCCAGTTTCAGATGCTCCCTTTTTTAAAGCATTTGCCAACATAGCACTGGTTCCTGCCCCTGCACACAAAACTAAAACATTTAAATATTCATCAATTCCTTTACCACTAGCTTTTGAACTAATTGCGGGACTGTTTTCTATCACAACAGTTTCATTGCCATCAACAACGGCTGCTGCAACATTTGGTGATAATTCTGGTGCAAGCTCTTCAACTTCATCAATTTCTTCTGATCGTTGTGCTTCTTGTTCAACTAAAACTTTATCGTAAGCTTTACAAAATGGCATATAGATAAAGAAATCTACTATCAGCAATGTCGCCGCCAACACAAATGAAATTGGTTGAAAATTGGTTGACAGTACTGTCCCAATTGGTCCAGGCGTCGCCCATGGCAAGACATACATGAAGCCGTTCATACCAAAAACATCGATAAACACTTTACCAATAAGTACATTTGCAACTGGTGCCAAACAGAACGGTACTAAAAAGTATGGATTTAAGATGATTGGTGCTGCGAATAATAATGGTTCATTTACTGCAAACATTACCGGAATAATAGATGCCTTACCAACAGCTTTTAATTGTTTAGAGCGCATTAATAAAATAAAAATAATTGGTACTATAAACGTCGCTCCTGTACCACCTAATTCCCCAATGAAATTACCAAAATTTTCTGTTAAAGAGTGAAAAGGATGTTCCCCATTTTGAAACAATTTCAAATTTGCTTCAGTATTCCCATATAAAGCAGATGATAATCCAGGTTTAACTACTGATGGACCGTGAACTCCCACAAACCAAAACATCGGAACTAAAAACCAGATTAATGCCATTCCAGGATAAGATTCCGCTGCAGAAAAAAGTGGTGATAATAATTTAGAAAACATCTCACCAAAAGGAGCATTAATAAAATAGCGGGAAACCAAATCGATGATTGCACAGACTACTACTGAAAAAGAAAATGGAAAAACATCACGGAAGTTTTGTGAGATGCTTCCGGGTACTTCTGGTGGCATCTTGATTGTAATATCACGTTTAATACAGAACTTATACATATTAACCGTAATAAAAGCTGCAACAAAAGCAGATAATAATCCTTTAGTGCCCATATAATCAGCAACAAAAGCACCATCAGTTTTATTTACCGCAAGTAATAACATACCGCAAATAGAAGCTAACATAACTGAAGTTTCGTTAATGACTTTACCATCTGGCATTTTACGATTCATTGATCCAGCTAAACAACGTGCTGTTGTACCAGCTACCAACATTCCCACTAATCCCATAGTAAAATCGTAAATTTTCCATAACCATGTTTCAAAACTTGCTGGCAAAGTAACACCAAAAATTGGTGGAATCGCAGCAATTAGAATAAAAATACTTGAAAATAAGATAACAGGCATTGCAGCCAAGAAGCCATCTTTGATTGCAGACAAATAAATATTCCGTGAAATCTTTTGGAAAGTTGCCTGGTGCTTTTCAATTTGTTTGATAATAGCGTTCATTTCATTTTCTCCCTAACTTTTATTTATTGTATTTTTCTTTATACAAATCAACGAAATTTTCTGTTAACTCCTTCAAAAGAATAGTAGTCATTAGATGATCTTGACCATGAACAAAAATAAACCCGATATCTAATTCTTCACCTTCTGCTTCTGCTGCCAAACACTTTGTTTGAACATTGTGAGCTAAATTCAAGTTCTCCTCCGCATCGGCCATTAGCGTAGCAATATTTTCAAAATTGCCAACACGTGCTTCTTTAATAATTGTTAATAAACTACTTCGGGCATCTCCCGCATAAGCAACAATCTCAAAGCCTAGCATTTGTAAATCTTCTTTGTTCATCTCTTCCACTCCGTTTTTTCAATATTCTGACTTTTTCGCATACTTGTACTAACTAGGTTCATCATCGTGCTAAATAATTACTTTCGTTTCACTAACAAACTTATACCAATAAGCAGATTCTTTGGGATAACGTTTTTGTGTCTTAAAATCAACATAAAAGAGACCGTACCGCTTATTGTAGCCATTTGCCCAAGAGAATACATCCATTAAAGACCAAATAAAATATCCCTTAACTGTTACTCCAGCATCAATTGCTTTTGAAATCGAATTAAAATTGCCACGCAAATATTCAATTCGAGAATCATCCATAATCACACCGTCACTGAAATCGTCTTTAAAGCCTAAGCCATTTTCAGTTATATAAATTTTTCCATAGTTTGGATAGTCTTCTTTAATACGAATTAATAAATCAAACAAGCCTTCGGGATAAATTGACCAATCCCAATCATTTTTAGGGATATCTTCTCTTTGAACCCGTTCTCCAATTCCCTTAATACGATAATAGCTCGTTCCTTTTTCACCAGTACCGTTGAAGCCAATCTCACTTTCTCCATCATAATTTTGCACCCAGTGGCTTTGGTAATTATTAATTCCTAAAAAATCAGTTTGCGTCGCCGCTTTCTCCATTGCAACGAAATCTGATTCTTCAAATTCAATACTCGTATTATTCGCTGCTAATATTTCATTAACTAGTGTCATTGTTTTTTCTGAATAGCGCCCTTTATAGGTCGCATCTAATAAAAATGCTATCGACAAGGCGTCATCTTTAGCCGCAGCATGGACATCTTTCTCATCTTCAGAAAAAGGATATTTTGGTTCTAAGGAGTGAACAACCCCAATCTCACCTTCGTAATTACCCTCTTTAAAAATATTTACTGCTCTGGCATGTGCCCACATCATATTGTGTAAACAAGTTACAACTTTTTCTAAATTAAACTTTATTTCGGGTGGAAAGACACCTGTTAAATATTGATTAGTAGCAACGGGATAAATTTCATTAAATGTACTCCAGTAATGCACTTCTTTAAACTCTTCAAAACAAAATTTTGCATAATTTACAAAATGTTCAACGTTTTCTCGATTTAAAAAATCACCATTATCAAATAATGTTTTGGGTGTATCAAAATGATGAATCGTTACAAAGGGAACTACTCCTTGTTTTTCACATTCAGCAAAAACACGATGATAATAATCTACACCGGCTTGATTAATCTCCCCGAATCCATTAGGAAAAATTCTACTCCAAGCAATAGACATGCGTAAACTATCAATTTTAAAGTCCCGACACAGTTTTAAATCAACTGGATACTGATGATAAAAATCACTAGCAGGGTCTGCAGTATAACGTCCTTTTTCTTCTAGCCATGTATCCCATGCAACTAATCCTTTACCATCTAATTTTGTTGCACCTTCTGCTTGGTAAGCAGCGGTTGCACCACCCATAATAAAATCTTTTGGTAGCGTTCTCATTTCTTTCATTGTTAAACCTTCTTTCGTAGTAGTCGTTGGATATGAATTGCCAGATATACTCGTTCACTATCACTAAGTTTTCGTCCAGCATAATCACTAATCAATTGATAGATTTCATGGCCTATCTCGTAGGCATTGGGATAATCTGTTTTGATATTTGTTTCAAGATTTTTAGAAAAGATAACCTGTTCTTCTGGTTGATTAAGTCTGTCAGCAAAATAATTCAAATGTATCATCAAACGATCATAAAAATTTTTATTTTCTTCTGTTCGATGAATATTTTTTTGATTTAATACTTTCTCTACTAACTTAACAATATCTTGACGAGGATCAACCACTTCTTCTGTTGCCTCTCCTTCGCGCTTAGCATTGATAAAATGAAGAGCAATTCTTCCAATTTCATCATCAGGAAAATTCGTATTTAAACGGTTATTAATGATTGTTATCGCCATTTTGCCAATGGCATATTCGGTGGGATATTCTTTACTCATATCAGGTAAGCGGCTCATTTCATAACAACCTTTTTGTTGGTTTTGATAACTCCAATAAATATGATCTGTTAAAGTAACGTAGATGTATTCTTGAACTGGATAATTGAATTTACGAACGGCTGTATCAATCACCTCATAGCCAGTTGTAATAAAATTTAAGGGCAAGTCTTTTAGTAAAGATGAAAAATTTTGTTGAGACTCTTTATTACGCAACATAAAAAGTTTACTAATTTCCTCTTTCTTTAATAAATCACCCTTTTTCTTTTGAAAGACAATTCCTTTTCCCATTGCGATAGCCTGCTCATCGTTTTCTATTCGAATAATGGCAACATTATTATTTAAGACTTGAATAATGCGGTACATAACTTCCCTCCTCTTATAAACCAATAAAAAAACCGCAAATGACAGGTTTATCATACCATGTAAAGACACTGGTATTGACCTCTCATTCGCGGTTTTTGCCTAATCGAATAGTAACAATCCACTAAGTATTAACTTCACTGGTATAGTAACACGTAAATAAACATTTGTAAACCCTTTCCAACATTATTCTCTATTCTTCCTGGAAAAAGCAGCGCTAACAAACATATTCAAACATTATTTTGCATTTTCTCATCTATCCATCTATCTTCTTATATAATTATATTTCCCTTTAACAATTAAATTACTATCACTACATTCTTATCCTTGGAACTGCTATACTAAATGAGCATAGACAGGAGGAATTTTCATGATTCGAATTGAAACCAGTCAAACAGAGACCATTGAACCTTTATTAAGGGAAGTATTTACTACCCAATATTACAAGCAATTCCACGAGGAGCTGCCAAAAAAGCATGAAAAACTGGCGATTGCTGCCATCTTAGATGAGGAATTAGTGGGGGGATTAATCGCCAAAGAAGATTTTGAAAATCTTCATGTCAGTCTGCTAGCAGTCAAACCGGAATTTCAAAATCAAGGTATCGGTTCTAGACTTTTGCAAGCATTACAAGATTGGGCACAAGAAGAAGGCGTCATCAATCTAACGCTAACAACAAAAAGTTATCAAGCTGTAGAATTTTATCAAAAGAATGGCTTTGTCATCTTTGGTAATCTACCTGATACACCAATGCGGGGCGTAACAAAATATTACTTATATAAACGCATTAATAAATAGTGCGAAAACTTCAACACTTCTTGTATTTGATAAATCGCTAATCAAGTTGAAGTTCATTCTCCTTACAAAAAGCTATTTTCGGTACAATAACAGTATTTTTTAGAAAAAATAATAAGAGAAGTTCTACTGTGCAAAGCTTAGTAGAGCCCCTCTTATTTTTATCTTCTCAAAAAATATTCTGTTTTAATCTATTTTTTTTACTGGACAACTCGTTTTGCAATCCTCACAACTACTGCCTTTTTTTACTTGTCGATAGACAACAAAGGCTGCTGCACCAAATATTAAGATACTTAAAATTATCGTCGCAACCATTTATTCCACTCCCTCTTTTAATTGATGCATTGAAATAACATCATCTTTTGGTACGGATGATTTACGTAATAAAACATAAGCACCATATGCTAACACGGCCAGTGCTATGATTGTCGCAACATTAATGGTACCACCTTCAAAGAGAACATGACCAAATTGATACATCACAAAACTAACCGCATAGGCCAGTCCACATTGATAGCCCACAGCAACCCATGTCCATTTGGCATTGCCCATTTCCCGATGAATAGCTCCAATTGCCGCAAAACAAGGCGCACATAACAAGTTAAACACTAAAAAGGAATAAGCTGCTACTGGGGTAAACGCTGCTTGCAACGGCCCCCAAATTTCTGCCCCATTTTCAGAAACTTCATCTAAATGACCAAATAAAATGCCAAAGGTGTTAATGACATTTTCTTTTGCAATCAGACCCGTAATAGTTGCTACAGCGCCTTGCCAATTTCCCCAACCTAAAGGCGCAAACAACGGTGCCACCACCCGGCCTAAATTCGCTAAAATACTTTGGTCTCCTGCGACTGCCTGCAAAGTAAAATTGTAATTTGACATAAACCACAAAATAATGCTGGAAACAAAAATAATTGTTCCTGCTTTTTTAATAAAGGAAAGACCTCGATCAAAAGTTTGGCGCAAGACATTTTTTACTTGCGGTAGATGGTAAGCAGGCAGTTCCATGATAAATGGTGCGGGATCGCCTGCAAATAGGCGTGTCTTTTTCAAAGCGATACCAGATAAAACAATTGCCGTTACTCCAACAAAGTAAGCAGAAGGGGCAACCCAACTGGATTGTGGGAAAAAGGCACCCGCTACTAAAGCAATAATTGGTAATTTGGCAGAACAAGGCATAAAAGTCGTCACCATCACGGTTATACGGCGATCTTTTTCATTTTCAATCGTACGGCTTGCCATGACTCCCGGGACACCACAACCTGTTGCAATTAGCATGGGGATAAATGATTTTCCCGACAAGCCAAATTTACGAAATAAGCGATCCATCACAAACGCTATTCGCGCCATATAACCACAATCTTCTAGTAGTGACAGACAGAAAAACAAGACTAACAACTGGGGAACAAAGCCCAAAACAGCGCCAACACCGGCAATGATGCCATTTACGATTAAATCTTGCATCCACGGTGCCACTTGCCATACTTGTAAATTTTTCGTCACAAAATCCGGAACCATCGTGCCAAACAATACATCATTGACCCAATCCGTCCCCATAACACCAATTGTCTGAATTGATAAGTAATAAATTCCCCACATTGCAAAAGCAAAAATTGGAATTGCCAAAAAGCGATTGGTAACAATTTGATCAATTTTATCACTGACAGTTAACCTTAATTCACCTTCGCTGACAGTACACAACGCCATCAAACGTGCGATAAATTCATAACGTTCATTGACTAAGATTGCATCACTGGTATCATCAAAAATTTTTTCTGTAATGGCAATAATTTCATTAATTTCTTTTTTTTGAATTTTACTTAGATCTAAAGCACCGGTTGCCAGTTCATCTTTTTCAAATAACTTGGCAGCATAAAATCGTGCTTGTTTTTGTGGCACAGTATTTCCCAATACATCAATAATTTCCGCTAAAGCGGCTTCTAAGCGATCGTCATAAGTAGGATACGTCGTTTCAGGCGGAAATTTTTCAGCAGCCATTGTACTTTGCTGAATCAGTTCTTGTAAACCGTGTTTTTTTAATGCACTCATACTTACAACTGGAATACCCAAACCATAAGCTAATTTAGTCAAATTAATAGTTTTGCCGCTTTTTTTGATTAAATCCATCATATTCAAACCTAAAACTGTTGGAATGCCAGTTTCCATTAGTTGCGTCGTTAAATATAGATTGCGTTCCAAATTCGTTGCATCCACGATGTTAATAATCGTATTAGGAGCACCGGTTAAAAGATAATCACGGGCGACAATTTCTTCTGGTGTATAAGGCGATAAAGAATAAATTCCGGGTAAATCTTGAATGGTAATATTTTTTTGTTTTTTCAAGGTTCCTGATTTCCGTTCAACAGTTACCCCCGGCCAGTTACCCACTGACTGCATGGAACCGGTTAATTGATTAAAAGTACTGGTTTTCCCACTATTGGGATTTCCCGCTAACGCAAATTGCAATTGTTCCATACTAGCCCTCCTTAATTAAGGTTACTAAAATATATTCAGCTTCACTTTTTCGCAAAGACAATTCATAGCCCCGCAAATTAATTTCAATTGGATCGCCTAAGGGGGCTAATTTTCGTACTGTTAAAAGGACATTTTTGGTCAATCCCATATCCATCAAACGTCGCTTCACAGCACCTTCCCCAAAAATTTTAATCACTTTTCCCTTATCTCCCACTGTTAATTGGTCCAACGATAAGATTTCACCTTTTTCTGCCGCTGGCTCAACCAAAATAGCAGCTAATAAGCTTTGATCCAAAGCCAGTCGGGCATTTTGCACCAACACAATTCCATCTTGTCCTTTACTTTTTAACAACACCACTTGACTTCCAGGTAGTAAACCTAAGTTTTGCAAATGTTTTTGTACCTCTGTGGGTGCTGCTACTTTCTTCACAACAAATGTTTGATTGGGTGCTACTTCTGCTAATTTTTCCATTATTACTCCTTTATAACGAAAAACCAATTGCGACTGATAATTATTTTCATTTAGAATAAGGTTTGTTGCCTTTAAAGTCAATGAAATTTACAAGATTGTAATATTTTTCACATAGTAATAATTATTCTAATTTAGAGCTAGACCACTTTATTTTCCTTCTATGAAAACAAGAAAGAAAACTTGTCCTAGTGCTATCTCAAACACTCGCCTAAGACAAAACCACAATGTATAGTGTGTTTAATATTACAAAACACAATATCTAGTGTTTTTTGTTTGACATTCACCTTCACTTCTCTATACTGAGTATATAAAGAAATTAGAGGAGGCATTACAATGACAATTACTTTATTTTCAAAAAATAACTGCATGCAATGTAAAATGACAAAACGCTTCTTAACTGAAAATCACGTCAATTTTAAAGAAATTAATATAGATGAAGAACCGAATGCATTGAATTTTCTAAAAGAGCAAGGTTTCAAAAGTGTGCCAGTAACGACCGCAGGCGAGACAACAATTATCGGTTTTAGACCGGACCAATTACGCAGTCTTGCTTCTTAGACACAATTAATTAAGGTTGTACCGCAGTTAGAATAGTGCCTAGCAGTTACACTGGCAGTTTTTTATGAATTTGTGTTGCTATTATTTTCGCCAGTTGCTTTTCCATTATTTGAAAACCCGCGGGACACCTTCTTTTTTTCGCATTTTTTGTTTTAGAGTCTAAAAAAGAAAGTTGGTCCTTCCATGAGTTTAAAAGAGCTTAAAGATGTCAGTTATTACAAACTGAATAATGAAATCAACCGACCTGTTGACGGTCAAATCCCCTTAAATAAAGATCAAGAAGCTTTAGCAGCTTTCTTTAGTGAAAATGTTATTCCAAACACAAAACAATTTGCTACCTTTAATGATAAACTGGCTTATTTAGTAGCGGAAGATTATTTAGAAACAGAATTTTTGGCGAAATATTCTCAAGCATTCATTACGAAACTCTATAACTTTTTATTAGCCCAAAACTTCACCTTCAAATCCTTTATGGCAGCTTATAAGTTTTATTCTCAATACGCCTTAAAAACGAATGATGGTGCTTTTTATTTAGAAAATTACGAAGATCGCGTTGCCATTAATGCTCTGTATTTTGCTAATGGTGACGAAGAATTGGCAATGACATTAGCCGATGAAATGATTCATCAACGCTATCAACCTGCCACTCCTTCATTTTTGAATGCTGGACGTAAACGCCGTGGCGAATTGGTTTCTTGTTTCCTTATTCAAATTACCGATGATATGAATTCAATTGGTCGCGGTATTAATTCTGCTTTGCAACTTTCCCGTATTGGTGGCGGCGTTGGCATTACTTTATCCAACTTACGGGAAGCAGGCGCACCAATTAAAGGGTATGAAGGTGCAGCCAGTGGTGTTATGCCCGTTATGAAGCTGTTTGAAGATTCTTTTAGTTACTCCAATCAACTCGGTCAACGCCAAGGTGCCGGTGTTGTCTATTTAAACGTCTTTCATCCTGACATCATGGCTTTCTTATCTGCCAAAAAGGAAAATGCCGATGAAAAAATTCGGGTTAAAACATTGTCTCTAGGTGTCTTAGTGCCGGATAAATTTTATGAATTAACGCGCAATAATGAAGATATGTATTTGTTCAGTCCTTATAGCGTAGAAAAAGAATACGGTGTACCTTTTTCTTATGTTGACATCACCAAAGAATATGATAATTTGGTCAAAAACCCCAATATCCGGAAGCAAAAAATCAAAGCACGGGAATTGGAAAATGAAATTTCTAAATTGCAACAAGAATCTGGTTACCCTTATATTGTAAATGTTGACACCGCCAATCGCGAAAATCCGATTGATGGCAAAATTATCATGAGTAATTTATGTTCAGAAGTTTTACAAGTCCAAACCCCTTCAGTTTTAAATGGCCGTCAAGAATATGAAGTTTTAGGAACAGACATTTCATGTAACTTAGGCTCAACAAATATTGTCAACTTAATGGACAGTCCTGATTTTGGTAAATCAGTTAGAGCAATGACCCGCGCGTTGACTTTTGTAACGGACAACTCGCATATTGATGTGGTTCCTTCTATTGCCAATGGGAACAATCAAGCTCATACGATTGGACTTGGCGGTATGGGGTTACACACTTTCTTTGCCAAAAATCATTTGGTATATGGCTCCAAAGACTCTGTTGAATTTACCGATATTTATTTTATGTTGTTAAACTACTGGACCCTAGTGGAAAGTAATAAAATCGCCAAAGAACGGCAACAATCTTTTTACAACTTTGAAAAATCCGCTTACGCCGATGGTAGCTATTTTGATAAATATATTGCTGAAAATCACTTGCCACAATCAGATAAAGTTAAAGCATTATTTGAAGGAATTTTTATTCCAACAGGTGAAGATTGGACAAAACTAAAAGAAGCCGTCCAAAAAGATGGCTTATATCATCAAAATCGCTTGGCAGTAGCACCAAATGGCTCGATTTCTTATATTAATGATACGAGTGCAAGTTTGCACCCGATTACGCGAATGATTGAAGAACGACAAGAAAAGAAAATCGGTAAAATTTATTATCCAGCACCTTACTTATCAAATGATACATTGCCTTTCTATACGTCTGCTTATGATATGGATATGCGCAAAGTCATTGATGTTTACGCTGCAGCCCAACAACATATTGATCAAGGCATGAGTTTAACCTTGTTTATGCGTTCTGATATACCAAAAGGTCTTTATGAATGGAAAACTGCAACAACCAAACAAACAACGCGGGATTTAAATATTTTACGTCATTATGCCTTTCATAAGGGAATTAAATCGATTTATTATATTCGTACCTTTACAGACGATGCCGAAGAAATCGGTAGCAATCAATGTGAAAGCTGTGTCATTTAAGTTGTATTTTTCAACTAGTTGCAATAGTAGAACTTGAGATACCAAAGCTCTACTTGCGACGATTAGTTCTAGACGATACAACAACTTAGATTAGGAGGCAAATCATGGCAACTTATTACGAAGCCATTAACTGGAATGAAATTGAAGATATTATTGATAAATCAACGTGGGAAAAATTAACGGAACAATTTTGGTTAGACACACGTATTCCCCTATCAAATGATTTAGATGATTGGCGGACTTTATCTGATTTAGAAAAGCAAACGGTGGGTCACGTTTTTGGTGGTTTAACCTTATTAGATACTGTGCAGTCTGAAAGCGGCATGGAACAATTACGCAATGATGTCCGCACACCACATGAAGAAGCGGTATTAAATAATATTCAATTTATGGAATCCGTTCACGCGAAAAGTTATTCCTCTATTTTTTCAACTTTAAACACAAAATCAGAAATAGACGAAATCTTTGAATGGACCAATACAAATCCTTACCTACAAAAAAAAGCAGAACGAATCAATGAAATTTATAAGAACGGCACACCGCTAGAAAAGAAAATTGCCAGTGTCTTTTTGGAAACATTTTTGTTTTATTCTGGCTTTTATACGCCACTTTATTATTTAGGCAACAATAAATTAGCCAATGTAGCGGAAATCATTAAATTAATCATTCGTGACGAATCCGTACATGGTACTTACATCGGTTATAAATTCCAACTTGGTTTTAATGAACTACCAGAAGCCAAACAAGAAGCGTTAAAAAATTGGATGTATGATTTATTGTATGAATTATATGAAAATGAAGAACGCTATACTGAAGAACTATACGATGAAATTGGTTGGACTGAAGAAGTCAAAACTTTCCTACGTTACAATGCCAACAAAGCTTTGATGAACTTGGGGCAAGACCCACTATTTCCAGATACCGCTGACGATGTTAATCCAATTGTTATGAACGGTATCTCAACGGGTACAAGTAATCACGACTTTTTCTCGCAAGTGGGAAATGGTTACTTATTGGGCCAAGTTGAAGCCATGGCAGACGACGACTATACAATTGGCCTTTAAAATATAAAAAGCACTGTTAGAATGTTTCTTTATTCTTGGGTTACTAACCTGAATAAGGAAAAGCATTTTGACAGTGCTTTTTCGTGTTACACTAACACTAGAATTATTCTTAAGTTTAAGGAGTCAGTTATGATAACTTTTTATCTCGCCAGCGGTGCTTTGATTTTTACGGCCTTAGTTGGTTTCTTTCTTTTTATTGCGAACTATTTGACATGTTCTGGGTATCTTACTTTTATTTTCTTGGGTATTTTTTTGGCAGCATTTGCTCCTCCTTTTACCTGGTTCTTGTTAGGGTTATTTTTCGGGAGTGCCATTTTAATTCACACTTTAAAAAAATACAGAACAAGAAAATACGATATTATTGGCAAAAAAGGCGCCAAGCGGGATGGCAAACAACTGCTGGCAAACAGCCTGCCCTTAATTGTTGCCGTGATATTTGCCTGCTTTCCCTTACTAAATATTAATTGGAGCCTTGTTATGGCAGCAATTATTGCTGCCACTACAGCCGATACGTGGGCATCAGAAATTGGGATTCTTGCCAACAGCCAGCCTTACAATCTCGTAAATTTCAAAAAAGTATCCCCAGGATTGTCAGGTGGCGTGACCCTTTTAGGTAGTTTAGCGGCAGTAGGAGGCAGCTTCCTTATTTCTGCTACTTATGCTTTTGGTTTGTGGTTATTTACGCCAAAATTATTTAATAATGCTATTTTTTGGCTCCCATTGGGTTTAGGTATTGGCGGCATGTTGATCGACAGTTTGTTAGGAGCCACTTTACAAAGGAAGTACCAGTGCCAAATCTGCGGTAAAATCACTGAGCACGAAAGTCATCATCAGACACCTTGTCGATTAATTCATGGTTACCGATTAATCGATAACGATGCGGTCAATGCAATGAGTGGCTTTATCATTTTACTTTTGGCCATCATTTTACAAATTATTTAAAAAGACAGACCCCAAAATTGGGATCTGTCTTTTTTATAGCGTTAATTTTTATAATTTACTTGCGGCCGCATCGTCGACAATTACGACAACATCGGCGTGATTTTGAAGCGCAGAAGCAGGTAAGTGGGTTGTTACTGGTCCATCAACCATACCTTTAATCGCATCGGCTTTATCTTCACCATACGCCATTAAGATCATTTTTTTACCTTGTAAAATTGAGCCAATTCCCATCGAAACTGCTTTAGTTGGAACATCTTCTACTTTATCAAAGAAACGTTTGTTTGCTTCAATTGTCGATTCTGTTAAATTAACAACAGAAGTTTTACTATCTAGAGGTGTTCCGGGTTCGTTAAAGCCGATATGACCGTTACGTCCGATACCTAAAATTTGAATATCAATTGGATGAGTTGCAATGACATCATCATAACGTTGGCATTCTGCTTGTAAGTCTTCAGCTTTACCATTTGGTACAAATGTTTCTTTAAATGGTTTTTGGTTAAATAAATTTTCATTCATAAAGTAACGATAACTTTGTTTATCTTCGCCACCTAAACCAACATATTCATCTAAGTTAACCGAAGTCATATTTGAAAAATCAAGATCACTATTTGTCATTTCTTGGTATAACGTGATTGGTGTGCTTCCTGTTGCTAGACCTAATGTATGAATACCATCTTTCATGGCTTGTTGAATAATTTCAAAGGCTTTTTTTCCGCCAGCAGCGGCATCTTTTACGCGGATAATTTCCATTTCGATAACCTCTTTCTACACTTGTTTGGTATAGCCCAATTATAGCACCAGTTTTTCATTTAATCAAGAAATGTCTAGACCAAAAAGCGATAGTTTTAAAATTTTCTAAATTTCATTTCCAACGGATATTACAAAATCTAACCATACTGCTAAAAACTTTACTTTATAAGAAAAGCTGAACGTACTCGTTTATGAAGCTCACCACCACTATATAGATCATCGTATTTCTGGTGACAATCCTATAATCTCTTTTACCACAAAAAAACTTACAGGCGCCACGCACCTGTAAGTAAGCTATCTATTTTTATCTTCTTTATCTTTTTTATCGAATAATTTATTAATTTCACCAGCAACGTTATCTTTTAAATCTTCAGCTTTTTCTTTAATTTTGCCAGCTTCTTGTTGCACTTTACCTTTTAATTCTTGTGAATCATCACCTGTTGCTTTACCTGCTGTTTCATTTACTTTACCTTTAACTTGATCTTTATCCATGATTGTATCCTCCTTATTCTTTACTACAAGTTAAGTGTAGCAAAAATATGATTAACTGCCCAATGAAACAGCTTCAAAACAATCAAAAAAATAAAGAAATTAATGGAATCATGATTTGTTTTCGACAACAAAATCGGATTGCTTTTGCCAGTTGCTCTTTACAGTTGACAATGAAAAACGTTCATCTGTCACTTTTTGAATGCGAATCTTTAGATTACCTGCCTTAGATTTTAAGACATATTTGCCACCTTTCATTGCTTCAATCTGGATTTCTCCGGATTCATTAGTGACTGCTTTTAAAGGCTCGCCTTGACGGGTAATTTGGCGTTTTCCTTTACGATCATAGACCGTAAATGTCAAGTCAGAAAGTGGTCTTCCATCTTTTGTAGCAGTGAATAATAATAGATAGCGCTTTTTAGCAATTGCTAATGTTTTGGCATGTTTTATAATCGCGGCCACTAACAAACCAAGGAACAAAAGTGTGCCGACAATAATTAAGACAACTCGTAATAATTGATAATCATCTGCACGTTGTAAGTTTTTCGCCATCTTCGGTGTATAAGGGATGCGATGTCCTCGCACTAATAAACGGTGACTATTAATCATATAAGGCGTACATGTCAATAAAGTAACTAAATCTTTATCCTTTTCAATTAATAAATCTTTAGTCTCTGTTGGCTCCACTACTTTTAGTTGATCGACTTCATAAGCTAACGTACGCTGATTAATTTCAATAAAGAATACGTCACCTTTTTTCAAATCCGGCAAATCGGTAAATAATTTAGCCGAAGGTAAACCGCGGTGGCCAGAAATGACTGCATGGGTGTTTTTGCCGCCAGTCGGATAGGAGGTTCCTTCTAGTAAAGAAGTTCCTTTAGCTAGAAATAAATCATTTGTAGTATCAAAGATCGGTAATTTTATTTTGATTTTCGGAATGTTTACGATACCAATGGTGTGCTGTTCAAAATATGTTTTCGCTGGTTTTGCCGGTACTTTCTTCTCTTTGGTCTTTTCAGACCAAGGATCTGCACCAGGATTACTGCCTTCTTTCGCTAATTTTTTATTTTGACTTTCCATTTTTGCTTGCGCAGCTTGCATTGCTTCTTCATTTTCGTGATTTGCTTTTGCTTGGTAGTAATCAATAATTTGCTGATCTAAAAATGTATTCACTGTATCACTAACAAAAGGATAACAAAGCGCCCCAATGCCAAAAAGCAATAAGAGACCCATCAGAATATCCAAAACAGTCCATTTCCATTTTCTGGCTTTTTTCATGACACGCATCCTTACTTAAAAATCAGGACAGAGAAAAATCTCTGCCCTGTCTTAATTGTCTTAGTGCAACATAAACAAAAATCATTTACGCTTCAGTTTGCTTGCGCCCTTTAGTAAAGTAGAAGACTGCGATACCAGCCGCAACTACACCAGCCGCAATAATGAAGTAAATTCCAATACTACCAGTTGAAGGGAGTGTACCTTTGTGTTTGTTAGGTACTTTTTCTGGCTTAACTAGTTCTTCAGTTGTACCATAAGAATCTTTATTAACTACAAACTTGATACGATTTGTTAATAGAACATAATCTTCAGGTGCTTGGGTTTCTTCTAAATAATAAGTACCATATTTAAGACCAGTAATATTAACTAATCCATCTTCTTTTGTAGTAAATGTGGTTGCATCGGACTTGTTTTTTGTCCATGTGGCTGCTTTTTTGTCATCAATTTTCAAATAGCTTGCGTTATCACTAACGCTGTCACGGACAACAAATGAAGCATCTGCTAATGTTGTATCGGCAGTAACATCACCATCAATTTTTACAAAACGTTTGCCACCAGTTACAACGGTAACATCTGGTGGTGTGGTATCCGTAGTGTGCCCATTTTCAACATTCGCTTCGTTTTTAAACCCTTTAGTTGGATCTGCCTTTTCATTTAAGTGCATAAAATAAACAAATTTTAAGGTGCCACCAGGTGTTAATGAAGGAATAAAATCTGAACTAACTGCAACATTGAACCCATTTGTGCTTTCGTTTACTGTATAATTTTCAGGATTAATTACCTTATCACCGTCATATAAAGTATAGGCAAAATCGCCACTATTTATATTATCGAAAGTTAACGCTTCATCATGTGTATCAGTTAAATTGAATTGGTTATATTTATTTTTTTCACCTTCTTTATCTGCAATCCCTAAAGGAATATTAACTGAGATTTGATATTGAATTTTTTCTCCAATTGCAACGTCTTGTCCGTTTAATTCAGGTGTTGTTTTTTTAACCTTTGATGTGTCATTTTTAACTGTTAATTCGGCTTTTGAATCTTTATTTGTATCAATACTAAAATCTGTTTTTGTTTGATCAGTAATTAGAGCTGCATTATCTGGAGCTTTTACTTCTTCTAATGTATATGAGCCAACTTCCAAGCCACTAATCTTTAATTCACCTTCAGCCACATTAGCTTCAATAAAATCATTTTCTCCAATCTCATAGCTTTTACCTGTCACAAAATGTTTAGCCACAGATTTATCAGTAGACCAAGTGTACAAACCATCTTTTACACTTGTAATATATTGGGAGCTATTTTCTTTTGAAATAACAAATTCAGCACCATTTAGTGCTTCATTTTCCGCTGTACCTACTTTATTTACGGTTAAAGAACCAGAATTCGATACAATATTTTTTGGATATAAATGAATTTCCTTTAATTCGTCTGTTCCATACTTGTAAGTACCGTCTAATTGTTTAATCATTTCATATACTGGAAATGCTACGACCATATTCCCAGCGGTTGTTACACCATCTTGAGGAGTTTCAACAATCAAGTAAACTGCATCTTGATTATTACTTTTTTGAGGTAACGATAATGTTAAATCACCAGTAGTATCTGTAGAACCAGATTTTACTGGTTTTCTTCCATCTACTGAAATTTTCTCTATTTGTAATTTAGCATCAGTGACAGAAGTACCATTACTTCTTGCGTTGTAGAAATCTTCAGTCACATCATAAGCAGAAAAAGTTACACCTTTTAATCCTTGATATTTATCAAATTCTGCCATTTCTTTCCCACTATTTTGAATTAGCGAGTCAGGTAATTTTGTCATTTTCTTTTTATGAATGATAACTGTATTATTTCCTTCACTATCTGCAAATACTTTTTTAGTATTTCCTAGTCCTAGAATTAATGGGAATACCATAATAATAGTTGCCAATATACTCCAAATTCTATGTTTTCTCGTGTTCATCTTCTTTAACCCCTTCTTATTCTTTTCCTTTTGTATTGCGAACAAACACAATCACAACAATCAAAATTATGAATGCGCCGAACCAAACTAATTTATTATTTGCCATATCATTTGTTTTTGGCAAAAGACCTGTATTCGGTTTTTTAGTCTTAGGAATTTCGGAACGTTGCGTGGTATTCACAACTTTCAAAGTTCCTTCTGTCTGTTTATAACTGGAGGCAGTTACTTTAAAAGAAATTTTTTCATTACTTTTCACATAACCACTCGGAGCCTTTATTTCCTCTAACTGATAAGTACCATAAGCCAATCCTCGAATTTCAAATTCACCATGTTTATCCGAAACTAGGTTGATGATATTTTTATTCGTAGCATCTTTTTCCCAAGTAAAGCCCTGTTTAGCTTGAGTTAAGTATTCACCTTTATTATTGGTGATAAGAAATTCTGCACCTAATAATTTTTTAGTATTATCATAAGCATCGACTTTTACAAATCGTTTACCGCCAGTCTTAACAAAGACATCTTTAACAATTTTATCGCTGTCAGTTGTAAGAAAAGCTCTGTTCACAATTTCAGCGTCTACTTTATTTTGGCTAATCAAGGTATCTTTATAGGTAATGGCAATTGTTTTGCCTTCATAAGGAACTAATTTTTTTACGTCATTAAAAAGCAATTCAAAGCCATGATCATTTATGCTTTTTTCATAAAGTGAAGATATATCTTCACCATCAATTGTGACTGATAAACTTTCTGGGTTAAATTGGAGTGCTTCATCAGCTTTATCCAATACTTTAAAAAATGTGTAATCTGTCAAATCATGAGGAATCGTCGTTTGAACAGAAAAAGGAATTGTATCACCATAACTATAATCTGCTTTTTCATCTCCAATCGTTTTTGTAAACGTAGGATGATCCGCAGTTTTTCTTTCATTTTTTGGATAAAGATGAATTTCATTTAACATTTGACTACCGTCATAAACTGGCAAGACGACAACCAAATCTTTGCTTTTTTCTTTAATATAATCTGGTGCTTTTGCTTCGTGGAAAAGATAGACTGCATCTTTTCCAGCTGCATTGTCAGATTTTCCTGGCAATGAAAAAATGAGCGTGCCATCTTCGCCGTTAACAGTAGCAGTAATTCCACTTGCCACTTTTTGATTATTTGTTCCTGCTTCGGCTAGTTTTTCTTGCGCTTGTTCAACTGTTGCCCCCTGTTCTCGTAGTTCATAGAACTCTTTCGAAACATCAAAAACAGTAAACGTCACGTCATTTAAACCATGATATTCTTTCAACAAATTGGCATGTTGATCATCAATGCGACCAGTATTCGGGGTATCTTGCGGTTGTTGTCCTTCTGGAAAAACAATTTTATGCAAAATGAATTGGACTTGCGTTGCCTGCTCTTGCTGTGCAGGTGCCATCCCCATTAATAGGGGCAAAAACAAAAGCATACTGGTAAGGGCTAGTAAAATTTTTTTCATTTATGCTTCCCCCTTACTTTTATTGCGCAAGAAGTAATAACCTACACCTACAATAAGTGCTGTGATTCCCGCACCATAAATTAGCCAAACGCCACTACCCCCTGTAGCAGGAAGGGGTACTTTAGGTTTGTTAGGAACGTTGAACACCAAATTATTATCTTTTACCGTAAATCCTAAATTCTCACTTATTGTAATTGCTCCATCTTCTGCTATCTTTATTTCAAGTGGAGCAGCTAGTTTTTGATATCCTTCAGGTGCAGAAATTTCTGTCAAAAAGTAAGTTTGTCCTTTATCAAGCAAAACATCATCTGGCAATGTATACATTCCCTTGCCGTTATATGCAAAGCTTATAGGACCTTTCAAATCCCCACCGGACAATTTAAAACTAGCTTCTTTATCTATTATTTCTTTGTTGTCTGCATCAATTTTGGTAATTTGAATTTTTAGCTTTTTAAACTCTTTCACATTTTCCCATTCAGTCCCGTCACCGTTCTCACTAATATCTTTAGGTACATAATTTTCTGGCGAATTTATTTCTTTAGAAAAGAAATAGTTAAAATCTTCTCCTGAGTTGTTAAACTTCGGTAACCAAATTGTTTCCTTATAAGAAGAGTCATCCGCTGTCGATGAAATTTGAGAGATATTTGCTCTTTCCCAAACTTGTTTATTATTATTCCCGCTAAGTTTTACATATCCAATATCGTTTCCCTGAGAATTCTTTGTTTTTCTTCCTACAGAAAAATACAAATTTTTTCGATCACTTGGATTTCCATCAAATTCTACCCAATTTTTTTTCAGCGATAAATCAACACCTGGAGCTTTCGCAGAAGGAACTCCGAAATCAACTATATTATCAGGAAGTTCCTGGTTGGGAGCAAAAGTCGTTTTTCCATTTATTGGATACCACTTACTCGGGACAAAATTTTCATCTTCCGTATTCATTCTAACTTTATAATGAATTTGAATTTCTTGACCTTTACCTAAGTTAAGATTATTGATACTTATCACTTTATCTACAGGATCTGAATAATTTATTTCTGATGTAGGCGTTTTTCCAACAGAATTGATCTCCAACGAACTATCAACATAATTAAACTGGTCACCAATTGGATCCCTTACTTTCCCTCCACTTACTGTACTGATGATTTGAACAGCTTTATTAGATAAATAATTTGCTATCTCTGAAGCTTTATTAGCAGTTTCATAGTAAAGTACACCACTATCACTTTTAGTAGCAATTTGCTCCATCCTATCTTGAACATCATCATAACTCAATCTGGCACCAGAATCTGACTGTAACTGAATACCAAGAGCATGTATTTCGGTATTTTTTTCTTTAATTTGAATCGCTTGACCAATTGTAGAAACAAATGAATTTTCAACATCTACAATTCTACCTGTATTTCCCAAAATTGCTTTAGGATAATTTTCTCCCCATGCACCATACCCATACAATGATGAAGTATTTCCACGCCCTATTGTTTTGGTAGAATCGACCTGTGTAGCAAAATATTTTTCACCATCTAACGATGTATTCTGTGCATTTTTTATTTCGTTAACTTTAATAGGATTATAGCTAAAAGTAGGAACTCCATCTGTAAGTAGAACTATAATTTTTTTATGCTCAGGATTCTCTTTTTCTAACTGATTCTGTGCATCTCGCAATGCTTTTTCCGTAAATGTTCCACCCGATGATTTAGTTGGTGTAAATTCTTTTATTTGTTGCTTAACTTTATTAAACGATTGTAAATCAATTGTTTTATTTAAATATCCAGGACTAGAATACCCCACATATCCAATATTTATTTTGTCGGATATTCCGCTATTATCTAATGTATTAATAAATTGACTAATACCACTCTTCACTTCACCTAACCGATTATTCTCGTTCATGCTGCCAGACCAGTCTACAACTAGCATAATATCAATTGGTGTTATTTCTTTTTGAACATTCCCTCGAATATTTAGATAAACATCGAATAGCCCTTGACTAGTTTCTTCTGCATATTTGCTAATTGCGAAGTCCGAATTATCTCCTGTCCCCCCGTACTCAATAAATGAATTGTATTTATTTGAACCATTTTCTCGCCAATTGGAACTGCCATCTATATTTCCTGGGTGGTTTCGAACATTTCCATTCTTAATTGTTTCCCAATAGCTTTTAGGATATGTTCCGTTCTCGTTTATATAAACAGGAGGAATATTTGCATAAGTCTTCGTTTTTAAACTTTTTGATGACACAGCCGCACTCCGCGTAATTTTTTGCGGCACTCCTGTTTCATCATATTTCTTTTCAGCTTCTTTTTTAGCTGAATCAACAGTGGCCTCATCTGCGTCGCCTAGATTTTTAACTTCACTAGTAGATTCTTCACTAGTAGAAGAAATTTCTGTTGAGCTTGCATCATTTGATTCTTTCGTAGCTGAGGTCATTGTTTCTTCAGTTGAAGCTTGAGTTCTGTCATTTTCTTTGATGCTAATAGGATACTCTTTTGTAAAGAGCGTTTTTTGCTCATTCGTTTGATCAGAAGCTGCATCAAAAGCAACTTTGAAAGTCAACGCACTTACTAATGGCGTAGAAAATTCAATTTTATAATTTTTGTTTGTATTTGAAGGTTCTCTTTCAAATACTGCAGCGTAATCTTTTTCTGTTTCTTTTGAAATGACAGTGAAAAGATCAGTTGCTTGATTTTCTTCGCTAAGAGTTGGTAAAATACTCTTGTTTTTTTTGTCTTTTAAGGAAAATAAAAATCGGGTTGCCTTTTCAGCTGCTTTTTTGTCGACATTCATTTGCCAGATAATTTTATTTTCTTTTGTCTGATAGGAAAGACTCGCTTTTCCATATTCATTGTCAAACAATTGTTGGATATTACTCTCACCGTTATTCGTTAACGCAATCGCGGTAAGGCCATCAACGAAAAATTGAGCAAATGGCAATAGAACAATCAGGATACTAAAAAAAACAGACCACTTACTCCTCCATACTTTTTCCTTCATTGTTTTCACTCCTTTATTAGATGAGACACTATCATTGTATGAAGGAAACCAATTGTTAACAAATTCAAAAAAGAATTATTTTTTTATATTTTTTGACAAAAAAATCGCTTTAAAAATAACCGCTAAAATTATCTGTTATTTTAATAATTCTAATCTAGAAGGTAGATTGGTATAGATGCATCTAAACTCTAGAGTAAAAAAAAAGGCGTTATGCTTTCTGTAATAAAATCTACCAAAAGCTAAATTCCTAATTCGCGCATATTTTTGAAGAATATTAGGCAAAGCGTAGTTTTTTGTGAAAATAATCATATTAGTGCAAAATATAACTATTTTTTCCATTATGTGCCAATTTAATAACTATCTCTTTTTTTCATACATTTCTTTTACTTTATTAAAAGTATGAATACTGTGCTAAATTTAACAAAGTTTTTAATCCTTTAAAAGTGCCAAAATAATCGTAAGACGCAAAAAAAACCGAGATCCATAAGGATCTCGGTTTTTTTAATAATCAAAGATTATTTAACTGTTACAGATGCGCCAACTTCTTCAAGTTTAGCTTTCAATTCTTCAGCTTCTTCTTTAGAAACTGCTTCTTTGATTGGTGCAGGAGCGCCATCAACTACTGCTTTAGCTTCTTTCAAGCCTAAGCCAGTTGCTTCGCGAACTGCTTTGATAACTTTAACTTTTTGGTCGCCAGCTGCAGTTAATTCAACAGTAAATTCTGTTTGTTCTTCTGCGGCACCAGCTGCACCAGCTGCAGCTACAGCTACAGGAGCTGCTGCAGATACGCCAAATTCTTCTTCGATAGCTTTAACTAAGTCGTTTAATTCTAAGATTGTCGCGCCTTTTAGCTCTTCGACAATGTTTTCGATATTCAATGCCATGATTGATTTTCCTCCAATTTAGGTTTTATATTTTTTATTTAGATTATGCGGCGCTTAGGCTGCATCTCCATCTTTGCTTTCCACGACTGCATTGACAGCGTAAGCCACGTTGCGGACTGGCGCTTGTAGTACAGATAGCAACATAGATAATAGACCTTCGCGGTTTGGTAATTTTGCCAAAGCTGTGATTTCTTCTAAAGAAGCCACTTTACCTTCGATGATACCGCCTTTTAATTCTAATGCTTTTGCGTCTTTAGAAAATTCGTCCATAATTTTCGCTGGTGCAACTACATCGTCGTTACTAAATGCAACGGCAGTAGGACCTGTGAAAACTTCGTCCAAACCTTCTAAGCCGGCTTGTTTGGCAGCGCGAGAAAGGATAGAGTTTTTGATAACTTTCATTTCAACGCCTGCTTCACGCAATTGTTTACGTAAAGTTGTTACTTCTTCAACTGTTAAGCCACGGTAATCAGCGATTACTACTGATGCAGCTGCATTGAATTTTTCAGCAACTTCGTCCACGATTTGCGCTTTTTTAGCGATTGCTGCTTCACTCACTTGTATTTCACCTCCTGATTTTGATGAACAAGGCATTAAGGCAAAGAAAAAAGCCTCTCCTTGTCACCGTAGACATAGAGGGACTATTGAATGTTCTTCAATAAATGTCCTCGGTAGGAAATTAAGACTTGCGTCACCTACTGTCTTCGGTACAGTTAATTATTAACCTTGACTACCTTACCATAGATAAGATAGTCAAGTCAATGTTTAAATTACATTTAATTAAAATGAAGCTTGATCAACATGAACACCAGGACCAAATGTTGTTGTCACTGAAATGTTTTTGATATATTGACCTTTTGCTGCTGATGGTTTAGCTTTCACTAATACATCGTTGATTGTTTTGAAGTTTTCAATTAATTTGTCATCTTCAAATGAAACTTTACCAATTGGCACATGCACGTTACCAGCTTTATCAACACGGTAAGTAACTTTACCAGCTTTTACTTCGTTAACAGCTTTTGTAACGTCCATTGTAACAGTACCAGTTTTAGGGTTAGGCATTAAACCTTTAGGGCCTAAGACACGACCTAATTTACCAACAGTAGCCATCATGTCTGGTGTTGCAACAACTACGTCAAAGCCAAACCAGCCACCTTGGATTTTTTGAACCATGTCGTCGTCGCCAACAAAGTCAGCGCCAGCAGCTTCTGCTTCTTTTGCTTTTTCGCCTTTAGCAAAAACTAAAACTGTTTGTGTTTTACCAGTACCGTTTGGTAATACAACAGCACCACGAATTTGTTGATCCGCTTTTTTAGGGTCAACATTTAATTTGTATGCAACTTCAACCGTTGCGTCGAATTTTGCGATATTTGTTTCTTTTGCTAAAGCAACAGCTTCTTCAACTGAGTATGCTTTAGTTGCATCAACTTTTTTCAATGCTTCTTGCATTTTTTTGCTCTTTTTAGCCATTTTGTTTCCTCCTTGATGTGGTTATAACGGTAGAACCTCCCACGTGTCCCGTATTTTTCAATAGCGAGCGAACTGAGAAGCTACTTCCTTGGGGTAAGAATAAATTATTCTACAGTAATCCCCATGCTTCGTGCAGTACCTTCGACCATGCGCATAGCAGATTCTACATCGGCAGCGTTTAGGTCAGCCATTTTAGTTTCAGCGATTTCTTTTACTTGATCACGCGTAACTTTTGCAACTTTTGTTTTGTTTGGTTCGCCAGAGCCTTTTTCAACACCGGCAGCTTTTTTCAATAATACTGCAGCTGGTGGTGTTTTTGTGATGAATGTAAATGAACGATCTTCATATACAGAGATCACAACTGGAATGATTAAACCTGCTTGATCAGCAGTACGGGCGTTAAATTCTTTGGTGAAGCCCATGATGTTGATACCCGCTTGACCTAGCGCAGGACCTACTGGGGGAGCTGGTGTTGCTTTACCTGCAGGAATTTGCAATTTAACGATTTTTTCTACTTTCTTTGCCACGAGACATACCTCCTTGAGTCCGTGATGTGGTTAATTGGAGATGCATATTTCCCCTCCCACGTACTTGATGCTTTTATAAGTTGTAAGTAATTACCTTTTACAAATATAAAAGACCAATAAAAAATGCGCGTCTCAAAATAAGCGTGAGCCCACGCACACTGAAATATTATAGCAAGAATCCTTAAAATTGCAATGATTTTCTACTGAATTATGGATGAAACGTAAAAAAATCTTATTTTATCTCATCCCACAAATGCTATTTTGACAAAACGTATGGTTAAATTGTTTACAGTAAAAAACTTTCCTACTATATATTAACCGAACAAAATTGAATTTGTTTGTTAAATAGTAAGAAAGTATTTATCCACTAATTACTCAGTTCACTGGCAGCTTCTTCATCTAAGATAAGAGTTAAATTAGGATGTAATTGTAAAATAGAAGATGGAATATCTTCTGTTACTGCTCCAAAGAAAGCTTTTTTAACAATAGCCGCTTTTTTCTTGCCATTGGCAAACATTACCAAGTGTTTGGCTGCCATTACACTTTTAGGCCCCATCGTATAAAACTCAGTTGGCACTTTATTTATATCTCCTCCTACTTCTGCTGCCAAAGCCTCACGGACTGCTTTGTCTCCTGAAATATCAACAGAATATGTTTCTGCCCCAAATTTTGTCCAACCTGGCAGATTACCACAAAAATGTCCGTCACGTCCAATGCCCATTAAGATTAAATCTAATCCCCCAGCTTTTTTAATCCGTTCATCTTGCGTTTGCCAGTTGGTCTCATCTAAAGGATGGAGTTGCTCTTTTTTTATTTCCGCTGGTGTAAAAAATAGATTATCTAAATTACGCATGGTGACCCCGTAACCGTTACTGCCGACAATGGGAATTTCATCAAAATTATAATAATGAACATTTTCGTAATACGAACGCCCTTTTACTTGTGGTACCATAATTTCATATAAACGTTTGGGAGTATTGCCGGCTGTAATTGCCAAATTAATCCGACGATTCTCATTCATTAGTCCTAATAAAATATTTGCTGCAACTTGACTCATGGCTTCATAGTCTTTTTCAATAATCAATTTCATTAATTTTCGTCACTCCTTTATTTCGAAAACGCTTTATATAATAATTATATCGTAAATATAATCTCCCGTGTCAACTTATTGTGATTTTTGATTTTTTTTGCTATTATTGCGCCTGTTCAACTGTATTTGAATTTCAAAAAACTTATCTTTTTTATAAGAAAATTTGGATTAAAAGTCGTTATTTTTGTGTTAGACTACAAGTGCAGAAAATAAAAATGAGGTGTCACAATGGAACAGCTGAAATATCGTAGTGTTTTTGACATTATCGGCCCCGTCATGGTAGGTCCTAGCAGCTCTCATACCGCTGGTGCAGCTAGAATTGGCAAAGTCATTCGCAGTATTTTTGGTGAACAACCAGACAGCGTAGATATTTATTTATATGAATCTTTTGCTAAGACGTATCGCGGTCACGGAACTGATATTGCTCTAGTAGGTGGGTTACTGGGGATGGATCCAGATGATGAACATCTAGCCGACTCTTTAAAAATCGCCTATGAACATGGCATGGAAGTTTACTTTATTCCCAAAAGTGAAAAAGCAGAACATCCCAATTCCGTGAAGATGGTCCTCCACAAAGATGGGCGTACACTATCTGTGACTGGTAAATCTATTGGTGGGGGCAATATTCAAATTTCAGAATTAAACGGCTTTAAAATTTCGCTTTCAATGGGCACGCCAACTTTTATCACCGTCCATCAAGATGTACCGGGGATGATTGCCAAAGTCACAAATATTCTCTCCGAGCGCGGTGCAAATATTGGGACAATGACTGTCACGCGAGAATCAAAAGGTGAAAAAGCCATTATGATTATTGAAGTGGATGAACCACAACCAGGTATTTGCGAACAACTAAAAGCACTGGATTACATGTATACAGTGAATTATTTTGATTAAGGAGTAAACGCGAATGTTTTATACGATTGCGGATTTAGTAGAACAAGCTCAAGCTTATGATTCAGTTTCGGATTTAATGGTTGCAACTGAAATGGAAGTTACAGGACGTAAAAAAGAACAAATTATTGCTTTAATGGAACGCAATCTATCCGTTATGGAAAATTCGGTAGCTGAAGGCGTTGCCGGTGTAAAATCTGTTACCGGTCTTACTGGCGGTGATGCAAAAAAGATGAACGATTATTTAAATAGTGGCAATTTTTTAAGTGGTGAAACAATTTTGACTGCAGTTCGAAATGGGATTGCTGTGAATGAAGTGAATGCCAAAATGGGATTGATTTGTGCTACGCCTACTGCTGGGAGTGCCGGTGTTGTTGCCGGAGTCTTATTGGCCGTGCGGAATCGTTTAAATTTGACCCATGAAGAACAAATAAATTTTTTGTTTACCGCTGGCGCTTTTGGATTGGTTATCGCCAACAACGCTTCTATTTCTGGCGCTGAGGGTGGTTGCCAAGCGGAAGTTGGTTCCGCTAGCGCGATGGCTGCCGCGGCTTTAGTCTGTGCAAATGGTGGTACTGCCCATCAAGCAGCCCAAGCAGTTGCCATCACTTTAAAAAATATGATGGGACTCATTTGTGATCCTGTCGCAGGTTTAGTTGAAGTCCCTTGCGTCAAACGCAATGCCTTAGGATCTTCCCAAGCTTTTATTTCAGCTGATATGGCATTAGCCGGCATTGAAAGTGTGATTCCGCCTGACGAAGTGGTAGCTGCAATGTATCAAGTAGGGCGCCAGATGCCTTCTATTTTCAAGGAAACTGCCGAAGGCGGCCTCGCCATGACCCCTACTGCGCAACGACTACAAAAAGAAATTTTTGCTAAGCAAGAATAATTGCCAAATTATTTCCTCATGAAATAAGAAAAGACGAAAAGATTTGTTCAACTCTCCGCAATAATCTTAATGTATCAGCTCTATTTCTTGTGGAAATCATATAATCTATTGACCCAAAAAAAGCAGCATTTCCTTTATCTAAAAAAGGAAATGCTGCTTTTTTATTAAGCCGACTCTTGTAAATCGCGCCGCTTGTACCCGATAAACCCTAATAGGAGTAAAACACAACTAATTACAGTCACCATGCCAAAGCGTGCGAAGTCAAAATCGGCAGTGGGTAATTGTGGCAGCCATTTTAAAGCAGAGGTATTACTAAACCATTCTGGCAAATTCAAAATACCGCCAAAATAGCTAATTGCAAACGAATATCCCAAATACACATAAACAACTTTACTGAAATTAGGGACAAATCCGAGGCAAAATGCTGCTAAACCAGCAAAGAATAAAACAACCGGCAAGAAATTAAAGCCTGCTGCTAAAAATTCTTTTAACGGCATCGCGGCAGTGTTCTCCATAACAGTTACCGCTGTTGCCCCTAAACAAAGCGAGCTGACCAAAACACCGGCTGCACTACTTACTACCGCTAACAAAACACTGTTACTATAAAGTTTTAGGCGGGAAACTTGGGTGGAAAACAGTTGACTCATCCGACCACTGCTTTCTTCAGTAAACAATTTATTTAAAATCGCAATTGGCAAAATAGCGACTAACGCCACCATCACCACTATAATCGTGCCTGTAAAAGATTCAGCTAGACTGCCGCCACTATGCACAAAGACTTGTTTTACTAATTCGTTACCTTCCATAAAACTTTGCATATCTTGATACACTGAACCATAAGCAGCCCCCATTAAAGCAAATCCGACCATCCAGCTGATAATCATGCCAAAATTAATTCGTAAATACCATCCTGCTACGGACAAAAGGGCCTTACTTCCATGGGAACGTCCTTCTTTTTCAGGTAAATAGCCGGCGTTATAATCGCGTTTTCCTTCTAAAAAGAAGCTAAATAGTACAATAAGAAAACTAAAAAACAAACCAATTACGAAATAGATCCAGTTATTTTCAGTAAAAGGATAGGTTAAATAAGTCCAACCCATCGGATTAATTTTTGATAAGTCACCATTACTGATATCAGTGCCCGCCCGCAGGATATATAAAAGACCAATAAAGCCCAAGCTAACTCCTGTGGCACCGGCAGCAGTGGGCATAATCTGAGCAAATAATAAGCCAAAGACCGCCCCTAATATGCCAGCTAAAGCGATTGATAGACCAAACAATAAACTCCCATTTAAATCAATGCTTTTTACACCAAACGCTGCCATTAAAAAACCAATCAATAAACCTAGGACCAAATTGATTAAAAAAGTTTCCACCAAAATAGCTAGGGAATTGGCTTGGCGTCCCACGCGAAACGAACGAATCAATTCCGTTAGGCCCAGTTCTTCTTCTTTACGGGTATGGCTAACCACATGTAGCGCTGCTAAAATCATAGCAAACAAACTACAAAAAAGTAACATTTCATTGGCATACATGGCAGCCACTGTATAATTTTGAACATTTTTAACTGGAGTGGTTCCAATCATCGCAATCATCGCTGGGTTTTGCATAGTGTGATACATACCAACTAGCCCCTGGCCTTTTGCCAGCTCTTCAAAAGCGGGGACAAAACCACCACTAAATAGCCCAAGTCCCAGTAACCAGACACCAATTTTTTTCCAATCTCTTTTTAAAAATTGCCAAAACAATAAATTCCATTGTGAAAATTTCTCTGTCATTTTCGCCATCACCTTTCATAATGTCTGATAAACAAATCTTCCAGTGTCGGCGGAACTACTTCAAATTTCTCAACTTCAAGTTTTGCGACAGCCGCTAAAATAGTATTTAGTGCTTTGTTATCAATGGCAAATTTCACTTCTGTTCCTTTTTGTTTAAAATCATAAACCCCAGTAATATTCTCTAAATGCGCTACGTCCCCTTGTGCCACTAATGTAACTGTCGAGCGAGTCAAATGCCGCAATTCTTGAAGCGTGCCCGTTTCAACTACTTTACCTTCACGAATGATGACCACTTTATCAGCTAAACGTTCGACCTCACTTAGAATATGGGAAGAAAGTAAAATAGATTTGCCAGCATTTTTTATCTTTTCAACTTCATCTTGAAAAACGGCTTCCATCAAAGGATCCAAGCCAGAAGTCGGTTCATCTAAAATGTATAGGTCCGATTCAACTGATAAAGCTGCGATTAAACCTACTTTTTGTCGGTTTCCTTTGGAATAACTCTTCGCTTTTTTGCGAGGATCTAATTCAAATTTTTGAATTAATTCATCCCGCTTTTGCAAATTGCCGCCGCCATGCAATTTCATAAATAAATCGATAATTTCACCACCGGTTAAATTTCCCTACAAAGCCACATCTCCTGGGACATAAGATAATCGTTTATGAATTTCGATACTATCTTTCCAGACATCTTTGCCAAATACCCTCACACTACCTGCATCTTTTTTTAAAATACCTAAGATAGTTCGAATAGTAGTTGATTTTCCTGCGCCATTTGGTCCAATAAATCCTACTACTTCCCCTGGAGCAACAGCAAAACTAACATCTTTTAGTGCTTGAAATTTGCCAAAACTTTTTTGTAAGTTCGTAATTTCAATTAATTGCGTCATATTTAAGACTCCTTTTTTCAAAAAGCATTTTTTGAACTATTCCTTTAATATGAGTTCAATATTAGGCATATTCCCTACAATTGTCAATCAAAAACCGCCTTTTTTTGAACTCGTTTTAAATTTGCAGTTTAAATTTATTTTACTATAATATAAGTAAACATTGATGGGAAAAGGAGGCGCAGAATTGAACGGCTTTGAGAAAAGAAGTGCTGAAAAAAGGCAAGCAGTTTTGGCTGCAGCTTTTGAAATTATGAATAGTCCTGAAGGCAGTAAAGCATTAACAATCGACAAAGTAACAGCTGCGACCAAAATTTCCAAAGCAACCATTTTTAAATACTTTCATTCAAAAGATAAACTACTGCAAGCAGTCTTTAAAAATTTTTTGACAGAAATGGCGAAAGAAGCAGAAAGTGTCTTGCAAGAAAGAAAATCGTTCACGGATACTTTTTCTGCCTTAACACAGTTAAAAATCAATCGGTTGGATCAAGTAAGCCAACAATTTTATCTTGACTTAATGGGCTGTTATTCACAAACTGAAGATAAAGAATTGGCTGCCTTTATGACAAGTTATACTCGCCGTAGTAACGAGACTCTTTTTACTTTATTTCAACAAGGACGCAAAGAAGGCGCAATTGATCCCAAATATACTGATGAATTTCTCTTTATTTACACAGAGTCCATGGTGGCTGGAATTGCTGAACCGGCAATTTATAGTCGAGCCCTTCCCTATATCGAAGAATGGAGCGAGGTTTTGCTAAAAGGTTTAGCACCACGCTAAAGAAATTTTGTAAACTTATTGAAGTGAAGATATTTGAAAAAGCATTTTAATAAATCGTTTCTTTCATTTAGCAAAATAGGCAATTAAGCTATAAAAATTTAGACATAAGAAAAATGGAACAAATGTGTTTACTCCTAGTGAAAACTATAACATCCACTACCTATAATAAAAGAACGCGCCACAACTGGTAAAGTTGAGGTGCGTTCTTTTAAAATTGCTAATCCTCCCTGCTTATTGCCTTGACTCATTTTCTGCGGAATAAATTTTAATGTATTGACTGCGGCCATAAAAAATCAGCCACAGCTTTATCAACTTCTTTATTTTCGTGGAGTTGACTATGTTGCGCGTTTGCGCCATAAAAAATTTGCGTAGATACCTTATTGGTCTGACTTAATAATGCATTGACACTTAATGCACTAGTTGTTGGTACGGTTTCATCATTAAAAGTATTTTGATTTAACTGTCCTGCTAAAAGTAATATTTGGATTTTTTTGTCCAAATTTCCGGCTAAATTTTGATAATCCTGGTAGCGACTGGAGTATTCATTGGGACCATTTTTTAATAACTCTTGGATACTCTGTGTTTCACTCGTATCTAAAAAATCGTTAAAAGGTGCGCCAATAGCAACAAATTTGATAACTTGTGGTTGCGTATCGTCATTCGGATAAGTCATTAAGTAACGTAGCCCCGAAACGCCACCCATTGAGTGTCCTACCAAGTTTACTTTGTCTACTCCAACTTTTTTTAGAGCTGCTAAACAGTTGTACAGCCACTGAGCTTGCGACCATTCTGTATTTTTATTATCTTCAAATAAAACTTGAATCATAGGATTATCTTTTTTACCGCTCAGCTGTCCTGTCATTGTAACCGTCCCAGCTGGTGAAACTTTCATCATTAACTCTTTTTTGGCAAAGTCATTTTTTTCCATTCGTTTCATCATGCCTGAAAAAGAATTCTCTGTGCCGCTGTAGCCATGAATAAATAAAGTGGGAATTGCTGTTTTTTGCGGCGTTGGAGATTTGACTTTTTCTTCCGTCTTCGTTGATGAAGAAAGAGAGATAGAAGATTTTTGTGCAGTCCCGCAGCCAGCCAGAGCAAGCATAAATAGCCCCATTATAATTATTTTTTTCATTGTCTCACATCCTCATCTTGCATTATACGCCAAACTTTCAAGCAAAGGATAAATCTCTTTTTTCAAAATAATCTTTTACACTTTCCCATGATTTGGCCAAACAAAAAACTCCAATGTGTACATTGGAGTTAGTAGTTAGCATTTACACTTCAAAAGGATGAATTGTTACCCCTTTTACTACGCGGTTAACAGTTCCTGTTGGCGATGGCGTATCAGGAGTATTGCCAACTTTAATCGAAGAAAGCAAGGAAACGGTCTGTGCAACAACTAAGAACGGTAATGTTGCATAGCCGTCTGGTAATGTTACATCACTGGCTTCAAAAACAAAATTATCACCACTAAAATTAGTTTCGGTTGCTTTTTGCGTAATTCCTAAAACTGATGGGGCGATTTTATCTGCGTGAACTTCTTCTAAAATATCGACATCATATTGGCGTGTATAGGTATCGTTATTAACGAATACAAACATAATTGTTTTTTCATTGATAAAAGATTTAGGGCCATGTCGAAAACCCATTGAAGAATCAAAAACAGTTGCCATCTTACCAGCAGTAAGTTCTAAGACCTTCAAGGAAGCCTCTCTTGTTAAACCAGACAAACTACCTGATCCAAGATAAACAATACGATCAAAATCTAAATCAATAATTTTTTGTACTTCATCTTCTCTGGCAATTGCTTCGTTTCCTAATGTTGCCATTGCCTTTACATAAGTTTCTTTTGTATCCAGGTTATTTTTTTCATCAAAAACAAGTAATGCTGTTAATGCCATACAAGAAAAACTACCTGTCATAGCAAAGCCTTGGTCATTGGCACGAGTCGGCATCATCAATAATAAGTTATGATCATCACCAGTTGCGGCTTTGGCTAGTTGGCCTTCGGGTGCGCATGTGATGGTAATGTGTCGTAAATTTTTCACATATTTATTGGCTACATCCACTGCTGCAACACTTTCCGGCGAGTTTCCGCTACGAGCAAATGAAACTAAAATTGTCCATTCATCTGGTTGCAAGTATTCTTCGGGTGCCGCCACAATATCAGTCGTCCCAATACTTTCAAAAACAAAATGACGATTATCTCCTACTTTGTTTAGATAAGGTTTTACCGTATCGCCTACATATTGCGAAGTCCCCGCACCAGTAAAAATGATACGTACTTTCCCTTCAGATGCTTTTTTTACATCTGTTAAAAAGGCATCTATCCGTTCGACATTTTCTTTATAATAAGTGAAAGCTTCTTGCCATAATTCAGGTTGTTGTTTAATTTCACGGGTAGTGATTTCTGCCCCCATCTTGGTTAACTCTTCGGTTGAAAATTGAAACATTTTTATCCTCCTTTAGACATAGACTTGTCTAGTTTAATTTCATTGTGGTTGCACATTTTGATGAACAATTTTATAACGAAACTGATCAGCTCGGGCAACACTCGATGTAAATTCGATAATTTCATTGGCTTGATTGTAGGTTTTACGCATTAAAGCCAAAACTGGAGCGCCTTCTCGAATTTCCAAAAAGGGCGCATCTTTGGGACGGGCAATATTGGCAAATAGTTCTTCTTCTGCAATTTTGACCACCTCGTGATAATCCTCTCGAAAAATATCATAAAGTGCTTTATGCTCTAAATCTTCTTTGGTCAAATCCAAGAATTTGCTCAATGGCAAATAAGTTCGCTCTAACATTAACGGTTCCCCATCTGCACTTCTTAAACGTTTCATTTTAATAAGCTTCATCCCTAACTTGCCGTTAAATTGATTAGCCAAAAATTTATTTGCTTCAATTTTTTCAAATTCTAATACTGCAGTTTGAGGTGTACGGCCTAAAGACTTCATCTGTTCAGTAAAACTATACATTCCTTGGAGATTAACACTGGTTTCTTTTAAATCAGAGACAAAAGTTCCTTTACCATGTTGACGATAAATATAACCAATTTTTTCCAACTCTTGCAAAGCTAGGCGAACTGTAGTGCGACTCAATCCATAAATGTCAGATAGTTCCCGTTCAGAAGGCAACATCATATTGGCTTCGTATTCATTTTCAATTTTTTCTTTTAACAACTCGACTAATTGATCGTATAAAGGCTGTTTTTTTGCTCGCGTCATATGACACCTCCTCACAACTGGTTACTACCACAATATGAGTTTATCTTTTTTTGACAATTAAGTCAATAAAAATAATTAATAAAGCGTTTTATCAGCTGTATTTATCTAGACCACTCGTAAAAAAAATACCACTTATCACAAAGGAATAAGTGGTATAATCTGTCACAGTTTTTTAAGGCCAAATATTAGGCCAAATACCAAACCCTGACCCAACTAAGCCGATCACCAATAATAGCAAGATACATTTTAATGGTGTCCAACCGCGTTTTGATAACAAGAAGTACAAAAGTAAGGTCATTGCTAATGGAATCATTTGTGGCAAAATACCATCTAAGATTTTTTGAATATCAATCGTTACAGGAGTTGTTTCGTTACGATTAAATGTTACTTCAAAATCTCCTGAAGGTAATTTCACAACGCCTAAAGCTTTTTCGCCTTCAGCAGCATCTTGCACATCTTCTGTCAATTTGCCATTGTCGTCTTTTTTATAAACATATTCATCGTATTTGTGTTCTTCTCCGGCAGGCACAACCGTTGTAACTGAATGCACAGTGTTCGTTTCACCATTTGGAATTTGAACATCAACTTTTGTTGCGCCATAAACACAAGTTAATGACCCAACAACGAAGATACCTAAAATACTTGCAGCCCGCGTAAATTCTTTGGCATTTTCAGTTAAGACCCCAATTGCGTCTGTCCCTAGTTTGTAGGACCAATTCATCAAGAAGAAACGTAATGCAAATTGCGCAATATTGAAAACAAGCAAGAAAATAAATGGAGCTGCAACATTACCGCTAATTGCCATGTTTGAAGTAATACCGGCTGTAATTGGTACTAAAGTGAACCAGAATAATGCATCCCCAATCCCACCTAAAGGACCCATTGCAGCCACACGAACGGCCCGAATAGTCGGAATATCTGCTTTATTTTGTTCTAATGATAAAACAATCCCCATTACGAATGTTACTAAAAATGGATGGGTATTAAAGAACTCAAGGTTATGACTCATAGAAGCTGCTAAGTCATCTTTATTTTTGTGGATTTTTTTCAAACCTGGCAAAATACCGTATAACCAACCGCCAGCTTGCATCCGTTCATAGTTAAAAGATGCTTGTAAGAACAAGGAACGCCAAACCATTTTATTTAATGTTTTTTTATCTAGTGTTTCTCCGACCGATTGATCTTGATACGTATCCGGAATATTATATGCCATCTTCGTCACCTCCGAAGTCATTTGCATTGGCTGTTGCAGTTTTGAATTTAGATTGGATTTGGTAATCCCAGAAAGCTAACGCAAATCCGATAAATGCCAAGATAATCAAAGCAGGACCAGATAAGCTTGGAGCTGCCATTACGATTGTTGCTAGACCAAAGCCCATGAAGTAAAAGCCCCACATATCACGAGAAACCATTACTTTTAATAGAATTGCAAAACCGACATAACGCATCATGCCCCCAGCAGCTGATAAACCTTTCATCAACCATTCTGGAATTGCACTGACAACTTGTTCCCCAAAAGTTGCACCGCCGATAAAGAATAAAACAACGATTAAACCAAAGATAGCACCAATGGCAGCCATAGCTAAATAGTTAATGCGATCAATTCCTTTGGTGTTGGCATCATGTGCATAATTATCTGCTACTGACATTACAGGTGACATCGCAGAGAAAATCAAAGTTACAGCATATTGACCTAATAATGAAAATGGAATTGCTGTTGCAACTGCTGCTGTTGGCTCTAATTTCAATGTGATAGATAAAATGGCAGCCATAATTCCGCCGATAACGGCATTAGGTGGCTGTGCTCCACCAACCGGCATATTCCCGATGGTCATTAACTGATACGTACCACCAACAATTAAACCTGTTTGTAAATCCCCTAAAATAAGACCAATTACCATACCTGTTACAATTGGTTGATATAATGATTCCAAAAAACTGAATTGATCGATTGCGGCGATAAACGTCACAAGAAAGACCAATAAGATCTGAATGAAATTATAATCCATTCTTAAACTCCCTCCTTAAGCACGTGCTTAGTTGAATAGTTTGCTGCTGTCTTCTACTGCTGTAGTTGGTACGCGACGTATTTCAAGTTCCACCCCTAAATCTTGTAACTTTTTAAAGGCTGCAACATCTTCATCATCCACGGCAACAGTGGTAGCAACTTGGCGTTTTCCTTCAGCCATGTGCATATTTCCAATATTTAATTTTTTAATTGGCACGCCTCCTTCAACTAATTTCAAAACATCTTCAGGATTTTCTACAATAATGAAGATCTTTTGTTTTGGTGAAGCCTTATGGATGATATCGATCGTTTTTTGGATCGAGAAATACCGTGTTTGAACACCAGTTGGAGCCGCCATGTCCATCAAGCCTTGGCGTACTTTGTCTCCAGCAACTTTATCATTGGCTACTAAAATCAAATTAGCCCCTAAAGTTCCGTTCCATTGTGTTGCAACTTGACCATGAATTAAGCGATTATCAATACGTGTTAATAAAATATTTGGTTCTGTCATAGTAATTCCTCCTATATAGGTACTGAATTTTTAAATTTTTATTTCATAATTTCTGAGATTGCATAGCGGGAAACTTCAATAACTGTCCCGGATTTCACTTCAATATCGACTGTTTCTTTTTTTTGGTTAATGACTTTAATGGTGCCATAAAGACCATTGGCAAATTTGACTTCTTGCCCTGGTGCAAGAGATTGGTGAAGTGTTTTGAAATGCTCCTTTTGTGATTTCATACCACGAGCGCCAATAAAATAATAAATAATAGCAAAAGCGATTACAAAAACCAGCACCACAATTGAGGCACCTAGAATACTGTTCCAAATGCTCATTGGCTAAATCCCTTCTTCCGCTTCCGCTGCTTCATCTTCATCATCATGAATGACTAACTGTGCGTGAACGACACCGCTCTGACCTGCAGCAACTGCTTGATCAACCAATTGATTTAGTTCAGTGTTAGCGTAGCGTAACCCAATTGTTTCAATTAACATTGGTAAATTAGCTCCGGTGATTACTTCAACATTTTCAAAATCTTGTGCTGCAATCATCGCTGTTTTGAAAGGAGACCCCCCTAGCAAATCACTAAAAACTAAAACTCCTTCACAAGTATCTGCTAATGTTTGTACAGCTTGCTTCATTCGTGCTTCAAAATCGTCAACATTTTCGCCATCAGCAAAAGCTACGACTTCAAAAAAATCTGGTTCGCCCGCAATCATCGTTAAAGCACCATAAAGACCTGGTGCAAACGAACCATGACCAGTTAATACGCAACCAATCATTTTACCGCCTCCTTCAAATAATAACGTCACTCATCTGGTAGTAACCACAAACCAATTATAAAAGCGCTAACATCTTCTGTCAAGGAAAATTTGCAAATTAAAAATAGCAGTGCCACATTTAATAAGTGAGGTTAATTAAGGTTTTTGCCACTAATAAAGAACAAAACTGTAAATTTTATACAGATTTTTTTTATTTTTAAACTGGTTATAACCTCGAAGAATGAGAAAAGTTATACGCACTCGTTTAGCCAGCAAGCAATAAGATGGAATTTTGTTAAATTGTCCTTTAAATTTCTTAAAACTTCAGCTTATTGTCCAAGAGAGGCCGTTCATATAGCTAGACACCAAAAACCGGAAGATATATTGCCTTATTACTTGTGTCAATTTTGTAATCCATCTAGCTATAAAAAAAAGCACTTAGCAAAATGCTAAGTGCCAATTTCTCCATGTTTTATGATAGGCTGTCTACTTGTTCAAAGTCCAATTCTGTACTTGTTTCGCGGCCGAACATGTCAATATTCACTTTCAACTTTTGTTTTTCTTCATCGATTTCAGCAACTTGGCCTTCCAGACCAGCAAATGCACCCTCGATAATTTTAACAGTATCGCCAACGTTGACTTCTAAATCACTTGTCCGTGCGCTCATACCAATTGAACGCAAGATATGATTGATTTCTTCTTGTAGTAAAGGTGCGGGTTTGCTTCCGGCACCGTGTGAGCCGACAAAACCGGTAACGCCAGGTGTATTTCGTACTACATACCACGATTCATCAGTCATGACCATTTCCACTAAGACGTAACCCGGAAAAGTTTTATGAACGACTTCTTTTTCTTTACCGTTCTTTAATTCTTTTGCAGTTTCTTCTGGGACAACAACACGAAAAATAAAATCGCCCATACCCATACTTTGTGCCCGTGATTCAATATTTGCTTTGACTTTGTTTTCATAACCCGAATACGTGTGTAGCACATACCAGTTTCTTTCAAATGATTCCATTTGTTTGGCTCCTTTTGTCTAAAATAAAAAAACCTCAGTTCCCCGAAGTTTTTCTTCTTGGCTATTATAGCATTTTTTACATTGTTCAGCTAGTTAATTTATTTTAAAATCCAGCCGAAGACACTCTTAATCACTGTGTCCATCACAAAGAACATGGCGGCAAAAATCAAAGATGTTTCAATAACAACCAGTGTATCTTTGCGTAACTGTGCCTTTGTCGGCCATGTTACATTTTTCATTTCATCTACTACACTACGTAAAAATTTCATGCCTACTGCCTCCTATTTGGTTTCTCGATGCAATGTATATTGATTGCAATATTTACAGAATTTATTAATCTCCAAACGTTCGCCTTTTTTCCCTTCACTCACAGATTTTGTGTAGTTACGAGATCCGCAAACGGAGCAGGCTAAAGCGGCTTTTTTCGCACCCATCTTTATGGCCTCCTTCAAATTGATCAGACTTTTATTCAACCAGCCATTTTTAACAACTGATTTATTTACAAAAGTACACTTTAACTTAGCATGTTTTTTTCTGACTGTCAATGAAGCTAACCAGTTATGCCTTTTTTAAGAGAATATGATATGATAAATTTGTTAAATTGGAAACAATGGAGGGTTTGTTATGCTACTAAAAACAATGGTCTATAAAAAAAGAGAGTTGACAACTGTCAAAGAAACAGCAACACTGGCTGAAGCACTTAAAATTTTGGAAGATTCAGGTTATCGCTGTGTACCAATACTCGATGAAAATGAAAAAATCTTCCGCGGAAATATTTATAAAATGCATATTTATCGTCATAAAGCTAACGGCGGCGATATGAATTTACCTGTGACTCACTTACTAAAAAATGCGACAAAATTTATTTATGTGAATTCTTCTTTTTTCAAAGTATTTTTCACAATTAAAGAATTACCCTATATTGCTGTGTTAAATGAAAATAATGAATTTTATGGTATTTTAACTCACAGCTCACTTTTGAACATGTTATCCCAATCTTGGAGTGTCGATCAAGGGAGCTACGTTTTAACGATTGCTTCAACAGGTAAACAAGGTGATTTAGCTGCAATTAGTAAAATTATTGCTAAATACAGCAGCATTGCTAGCTGTATTACATTAGACATTGGTAAAGATGAATTTATTCGTCGGACACTTATCACGTTACCCGCAAAAACTGATAAAGTGGTTTGTGATAAAATTATTAGTCATTTGGAAAGTAAAAATTTCAAAGTCGTCGAATTAGAAGATTTGACTGCTGCCGAATAGGGAAAGCGAAACGGACTCTTTCAGCTCTCAAACAATAAGACGGCGATTTGCTAGATTATTCTACAATTTTTTTGAAATTTTAGCGCCGTCAATCTCTTCAACTAAAAAAAGATTTGGGAAAACCCCAAATCTTTTTTTATAGTTGTTTATTAAAGTGTAGGCGATTATCTAACCACACCATTACCGGTGCGGAGATACTCATAATGATTAACTCACTTAAAGCCGTCGTCAAATATGTTGGCCAAAATGGCAAATCCGCCGTAATCATCAGCATAATGGCAATTAAAAACATGCTGAAAGTGAAAAAGGCAATATTAAAGCCTAACAACACTTTTTTATCCTTCACTTTATTTTGTAAGAGACTGGTTAGTGTTAATGCCAGTAAGGTTTGTCCCCCACCAAAAAGCACATCCATAATACCGTAGCCAAATAGCGCATTATAAATGACAACACCTAAAAAAATTCCCCATAAATACTTCCGATTAAAAACGACTAAATGGTTTAAACTTTCTGAAATTCGAAATTGAATTGGTCCCGCAGAAAATGGTGTAATTAAAGATAGGGCCACATACAAAGCCGCCACAATCGCATTTACTGCCAAGACTTTAATATTACTGTTACTTTTACTCATTTGCACAAATTTTTCCTTCTTTCTCCGAGTTTTGATGACGCGGGATGGTTGATGAACCGCAAAACGTATTATAGCATATAATCTGTGATGGTGAAATGGCGTTAAATCAACGTTTCAAAAAAATATTTTAATATTTAATTACCCTCGTTTTACCTAATTTTACATTTTTTTGTGGCAAGTTTGTGGCAAGTTTACACAAACTCGGACAGAATCTTAATCCTTATTTATCCCTATGCTGCCTATATCTACTGTGATACAATTTAGGTGATAAAAATGAAGGTGGGGATTAAATGAAAAAAGGGTTAAACATTTTAATTATCTTAGTTGGTATCTTTATTTTGGGGGCTTGCGGCAGCAATTCAAAAGCAGATTATACAACACAAGAAGCCGAAAAAGTATTAGTTGATGGAGATTCGATTGATGGAAAAACCGTATCAATTACTGTTGATAAACTAGCTCCTCAAAGTGCTTTTGGATATAATATTCAAACTGGAGAACATATGAATTTTGTTAGTAACGAAAACCCGAAAGTTGAAACTGGTGATAAATTAATAGTCAAAGTAAATAAAGTAGAAAGTGTCATGGGGTCATGGATAATCACATATGATAAACAATAACTGGGGGTTGGTAAAATTGAAAAAGATGTTAGGCACAATTTTAGTATTTATCAGCTTTACTCTTGTTGGTTGTTCCTCAAGAGTTACCACAGAGGATTTAAAAGCTAACGATTGGTCCATTGAACAATCAGGTAATAAAGATGAAGAATTGAAACTAATTGCTTCATTTACTGATCACGTCATGACCATGTCAATTGATACGAGCAGCATGAAGTCAACAGCTACAAATGAATTAGAAAAAATTGGCGAAGAATTTGGAGAAGCGTTGATAAAGCAAATGTCATTCAAATATGAATATGAGTTATCAGGAGATAAGTTAACGCTAACAGATACGGAAGAAAATGAATCGTCATATTATATTGTTTCTAAGGATGAAAAAAACATTGTATTTGAACCTGATTCTAAAAAGGACAATAAAGATAGCGTTGTAAAGCTTGTTTTAACTCCTTACAAAAAATCAACAACAACAACGACAACGAGTACAGAAAGTACATCTTCCTCTACAAAAGAATCGACTTCCAGCACGTCGGAATCCTCATCTTCTGAAGAGCAAGAAATGAGTTCAAGCGTAGATTTAGGATTACAAACATCTGATCCAAACAGACCATCCGTTAAAGAGCAAATTGAAGCGCAAAAAGCTCAGGAACAAGAAGAAAATTATTATTCTGATTATCCAGAAGAAAGCCAGCAGCAAAATCAAACACAACAAAATGAGCAACAAGATCAAAACCAAAATCAACAAGACCAAAATGCTCAAACAGGAGAACAATATATTACAGTTCAAAATGGCGAAGGCCCGAATCAAGTAGCTGCTCGCGCAGGAATTTCTGTTGATCAATTGTATCAACTAAATGGTATTGATCCAAATAACTTTCTTTTTAATCCCGGTATGCAATTAAGAATCAAATAGAAAAAAGCCCTGACCTCAACTAAGAGACCAGGGCTTTTATTTTACTATTTATGAGTACACTGCTTAATTCCAAAACAACGTAAAAAATATTGGTATAATAATTGAACCAACAACTAATCCAACAATCCAATTTACTTTACCGTCAGTTCTTAAAATCGAATCATTTTGTCTACCAAGTTTTTCTTCAATTAAACTTTCATTATGTCTAATACTTTGCGAAATAAGATCTAATTTTGCATTTGTTTCTCTTTGGTTTAGCTCAATGCTATGTGTTATTTCTTTCACAGCAGAGTTAAATTCCTCTTTTGTAACATATTCAGACATATTTCCTCCGCCTCCTCCACTGTCGCGGTTTCTTCTCGAAGGTACTCTTTCTCCGAAAACATTAGGCTCTTGTTTCTCTTCTAAATTAATAACCTTATTATTATTCATCCGACTCACCAATAAATAGTTGTAATGGAAAAGTCGAAGACATAAAAGTACCCGATTCAATTTGAGCACCTAATCCCATCTCTCCATCAAGTTTGTCAGAAATCGATAACTGAACAGAGATAGAAATAATTTCTAAATCAAGGAAAGCCTGTTTTTCAAAGGAAAACACTTTATCAAACGAAGTTAATTTTTTAATCATATTATTTGCCAAATTAAATGAAGTTTTACCTAAATAGAGATATCCGTCGCTATTCTTTGCTGATACTTCTAAATTGAGTCGCGGTGCTCTCTCAAAATCTATATTTAAGTCATCTGGCAAATAAACAATTCCCGAAATATCAATCAATATTTCGGGAGAACTGCTTTGAAGTGAAGCTTCTAAAGATTCATAATCAATATTAAATTTCAAAAGACTAGGTTTCATTGCAATCTCACCTTTTTTCTTTCAATTATATCATATGAAATCCAGCTTTATGAAAGCTTTATTTTATTGAACCATACGCATCAATTTTGCCTAAAGATAGATATCCTTTAGTACCATTACCACGTGGCTGAACGCCCCACATGTATCCGCCTGCTAACACGATATCATCAAACTTAACTTTATCGCCTTTTTTTAAAAGTGCAATGACTGGTGCAGACGTTTTAGCCGCGGTACGCAGATTAACATTACTATTTAGCGTGATTTCTTTCATTTTAATTCCTCCGTTATTTTCTACTGGTGGTTTTTCAGGTGTCGGAATAGGATTTGGTTTACTACCGCTGTTTGGATTAGCATAGGCCTTCCATGCTTTTTCATCCCCATAGAAGACATTCGCATCCAAAGCGCCACTATAACCGCTCAGATATGTTTGGCTAGAGTATTGGAAACAAGCTGTTACACTGAAACCATTAGACTTAGGCGGACTTGGTTGTTTGTATCCTGCGATATTTGTATTTATTCCATAGTTTGCAATCCACAAACCATAGCCGGCTTTTGCAATCTTACTGAAATCTTTTGCGTTAATCACCGCCGTATATGTGTAAAACCATGGTCGAATTCCTGTTTTTTGGTACACTCGATCAAGCCAAGCTAAAGCCCAATTCACATCGTACTTATTATCACTTTCCCAATCTAGCACTGGAATTGCATCACCATTGAGATAACCCTTCGATTTTTTTAAAAAGAAATCAGCTTCTTCAATTGCAGAACCTTGATAACCAATCTCGTGGGCGTAATGGTATACGCCAAGAAGTTTTCCAGATTTTTTAGCCAGTTGAAAACGACTGTCACAATATGGATTAACATACCCTTTTCCGTTTCCACCTCCTCCGGTAGACTTAATGATGACAAAATCACAAGGTACTTTTGAAACATCAATGTTACCTTGCCAGCTAGAAATATCAATACCGTTTAGCATAGTCACTTGCCTCCTAACAAATCTTGTTTAGCCGTTTCAATTAATTTGTCAATTTCTTCATAACTAAAGGGGATTTTATTTTTAGAGAAGGTATCAATTAACTGTGATTTAATTAATTCACGATCAAATCTATTCGCTGAACTAATAAAAATCTCTGCGTAACTACGCTTGATAGTTAGCTCATTTTTCAATCGCTCAATTTTGAACGCTTTTAAACATTGAAAAATAGCAAACAATAAAGCAATCAGTAAAATCCCAAACATCGATAAAATAATAATATTTGCTACATTATTAAAAATCTGCATGCTATTCACCTTCCTTGTCATCAGGATTGTTCGGAGCTTGTAGTCGTTTAATAATCGGGTCAAACATACTTGCAGCTATTCCCATTTTATTAAGATTTTCTACAATGCTGACCAGTTCATTTAGCGTTTCTAAAATATAAACACCGATAATAACGCTGACTGAAATCATTTCAGGCAATACAATAGTTAAAGGGACTACAGCTACTAATACAGCTAAAAGTGCAAATTTTTTAAGTAACCCAGTTCCCATTTTCCCTGATTTTAGGTCATGATTCACATAGGCTTGAATAAAACCTGTAATCATGTCTACCGCCATTAACATTAAAATTACTGCTAACCAAATCAAAACTTTACCATAGTCGTCTTTCATCATCTGCTCTGCCCATAAAATCATTTTCATATCCATACTACTCACTTTCCTTTTCTATTTTGGTAACTTAATCCATCAAAAAAAGACAATCTACTATTAAGAAGATTGTCTAGTAACAACTGATAATATGCTCTACTTGAGCCCATGTCGTCCGCGCATCCCAACCGAAGGAAACTTTTACAACACTAGGGTTTGCAGATGCTTTTCCCAATATATCTAAAGCCGCTTTTCCTACACCAGAGGAGGTACGGATGTTAATGTCTGTATATCGAGAGTTGAGAGGAGTTGCCCATTCTGGCAGTTTCGTGATTACTGTCCCTCGAGTATTAGAACCATCTGCTAATGAAAGTCTAAGAATGAATGAGTTGCTATCAATCATTTCAACAAAACAAGTACCGGTAACATCCGTTCCACCTCCAGGTATCGTAAATTCATTCTCTAAAATCAATTTTGCCCATTTACGGTTTCCACTCTTGCTATCGGTTGTAATGTAGTCAAATCCCATCGCAATCATTGCATCAAACTGTGTGTCTGGGACAGTCCAACAACCTGCGCTTAATCCGGCTGCATGGATTTTAATTAAATTGTTTGCAGTCACACTTGCATCATTATATTTCACATCTAGCGTAGCATTAACACCCAAAGCTTTTGCGTCAGAAATTAACTTATCGCTGATTGAATTAACTAAATACTGTACGGGTACAACAGGCAGTCGCTTTTTAATCTCAACTAAGGCTTGATAATCAAAGCTAATAAATACTACCCCCTGTTTTAGGTTATATTTATTTAAACTTGTGATAATGGCATCATAATTTGCTTGGGTATAACTTCCGGCTTTAATTTCGATGATAGGTACTCGACCATTTGTTTTACAGATTGCTAAAAATTCGTCAAACGTTGGTACCTGCTTGTCAACATCACTCAACGAAGCGAGGTTGTTCCCCGTATCGATTCTCAAAGCTTTAATTTGTGCAAGCGTCTTGCTTGCCACGGTTCCTGTACCATTCGTGGTGCGATCTACTGTTGAATCGTGCATGCAAATCCAAGTACCATCACTAGTAACTTGTATATCTGTTTCAATTCCCCAGTGTCGAGTAACTGCTCGAAAAGCTGGTGAGCTATTTTCTGGATAATCTGCATTTGATCCCCGATGGGCAATGTACTGAACTAATGCTCCTGATTCTTTAACAACTTGTCCAGAGATAGCAGCTGCTGTGGTGGCCGGTGTCATGTAAGACTGGTCATCTAACCCAAATTCTCCAACAACATTTGAAGCTTTTCCATCAACCGCAGCAATATGTGTTTTGAGGTATTTAGGTACCCCATTTTCTTTTAGTTGAACAATATCAGCCATATTAAACAGTCCCCACTTTCTCTAATGTAATGGAACTCATTCCATCTAATTTTGCTTTATCTGTTGCAGACATTAATCCTGCCACTGATGTTGTCGCATTCCCTGGGTTTTTTTGAGCACCGGCTGCAACACCATCTAATTTTGTCTTATCCGTTGATGCCATTAAACCATTCGCACTTGTAGTAGCAACTGCTGTTGTAGTCGCATTTTGTCCAGGATCTCCCTTATCACCTTTAGGAAGTACAAAATTAAATTTAGCAGCAGATGAAGTTCCAGCATTCGTTACTGCAGCAGTGGTACCGCTTGTTACTGTGCCAACTGTGATTGTTGCAGCTTGACCAGGATCACCTTTATCACCTTTTATTGTTTCTGGTTTATCTACGATAGCATTCCAGTGAGTTTGAACATATACTTGAACACCATCTTGTTTCACTTTTACAATATCTGTCATTCTAAAACCTCCCCTACTTTTTCAAAACTAAAACTTGGTATCTTCGAATTGGTGTAAGCTTGTGCCGCCTGATATGTTTCAGTCGCTTTTTGATCTACATATTCTTGGCTAACTCCACCACTGCTTCCACCACCTGTTGCACTGATTACTCCGGTATTAGATATTGAAATATTTGCGCCAGCGGTATAGTTCATTTGGATATCGGCAGTTAAAACATCTTCTTCCATGGTCAATCCACGTCCAACCCTAATGCCGCCTTTAATGTCAGATGAAGCAGTAGGTAATTGATACGAACTAGTGTCCGCGGTTGAACTGATTCGCCCATTTTCATCAATTGTGATATTGTCGCCAGCAGTATAATTTTTTAACGAATCCAGTTTGTTTTTCGATTCTTGCGAAAAATTAATATCCGTTTGTTTTACTGCCGATAGCTTTCCATTTGTATCGATTGCTAACCGCTCGCCTACTTTAATCCCACCAAGGCGACTATCGTTCGCAATTGGCAATTCATAGTCACCTTCACCAGTATTCAGTATTTTTTGATACATTTCAGCAGTGATAATACCGTCTTCCACATCACTTGCGTATGGAAGATCAGGCAATTCAGTGATTGCATTTGCCAATCCTAAATCTTCCTTAGTGATAATAACTGTTCCAGATTTTCCGTTTACAGAAAGTACTTTTGCTTCTCCCGCTATGATTTTCTCAAGACCTAAAATTGCAGAAGCGTGTGTGATTGGGAAAAACTGACGTTTAACACCTTTTTCATCTGTTTCCATCATTCTTTTAGTTTTGACCATCAAATTTCACCTACCTTCTCTAGAAAAAAGGTATCTTGTTCTTTATCATCTATCGTTGCAATAATTAATGCGCCATCCTCATTTTTGTAGTCAACAGAGCTTACTTTATCAACATCATGATTTGTAGAGAATAAATCGTCTTCTAAAATATCAGTAGTCACTACATCACCAATTTCAATAGTAAAAAATACATCCTTCAACTTTTTATAGAAGAATTCCATATCAGCTACTAATCTATCGGTAATATTCCCATGCGTTACTCCAGCTATATCAACTCTCGCATTCATCAATTCGAGTAACATCTTTCCACCTGGGTCAATATCAGCCAAAATATCTTTGATTGATTCAAACCAAACTAAATACTCATTTTTCTGAGAATCACGCCAAGCTTCAAATTCAGATTTTCTAGCATTCATCCACGATGTAAAATCGCCTTGATTTTCTGTAATGAAATCAATCATGTCTGCAATTAAATCCTCAACAGATTGCCAATATGACCCCATCTCGCCTTCAGTTTTAGAAACAGCATTAATAACAAAATAAGAAAAATCTTGCGTCGTTGCAACAATCTCTTCATCTTTGAAGATAATAAAATCAGCGGTTTGTCTGTGAAGGCACTGCATCGAATACTCGTCAAATACATATTGAATTTTTCCTTGCTTCGCGTCTGTGATTTTAGATGCTAACTGTACTGGATATTTCCCACCCACAATTGACTCAAAGTAGACTTTACAACCAGACAAATCAAAAGGAAGCCCATTTTCTACAATTTGAGCTTCCAAGATTTCACTATTCTTATTTCCTTGTCTCACTTTTACGATACCAATATAATTGTGTGGCTCTGTGGTGCTTAAAACGACATGCCATTTACTCAATATTAATCACCCCTTTCTCAAAATCTGGTGGGATACAGATTGAAGCAATTTGATTAGAATCAAAGAAATTCCGATTGTATTCCGCAACAATTTCACCATGTTCTGCATTTTGTTCATAAGTTTGAAATTGATGATTCAGCAAACTTTTTATGACTCCCGTATGTCCAAATGTTCGAGGTGCTAACATATTGTCACTAACTTTTGCCCCTAGTTTCCAATTAATGATTGCGCCTGGAACAAGTTGCTCATACGTCGGTTCAACGATTACACGCCAACCATACAGTGTCCAATCGTAAGCTGAACCAATTTCAGCCGCTGACCAAACATTGCCGATTTGATGGGTAATATCGTATTTGGTCATTGCACCCATGCCTGGACCGTCCATAATACCAGCGTACTCTGCAGACAATGCATAACATTGGTGATTCCCAATAGGCTGACCGATCAAACTTTGTAAATGATTTAATCCTTTATTCATCTTGAGTCTCCTTTATTTCTTAATTGGTCGTGCAAGACAAAAGTCACCGCCATTCAGGAGATAACCAAATGACAAATCAATTCTCCCATAACCAACACCATTGCTATTCATACCGCCCATTTCGATAATCTTAGTTTGGTGACCATGATAGTCTTCTGTAAGAATTGCAGTATGTCCATTATTCCCTGCCCCGCTGCCTTGATTGACAATAACAATATCACCTGCTTTTGCTTCACTTGACGAAATCTCACGCAACCAACGTTTCGAACCTCTAGCGTCTGCCGTCATTGACCCGGTATACCATTGCATATTTCCGGGCACGTTATAGCCTGCCTTATTTAGAACGAGCCAAACAAAACCGGAACAATCCGTACCACCAGATTTGTTGGGATTCAAAAAATCACCCAAATCAGAAGATGGGTGAAGTTGAATATAGTAGAAATAACCAAGCCAGCTTTTAGCAACATCTAATATGGCTCCACCGCCTTTACTAATCGTCAAATCTTTAAAACGATTAAACCATTCTGTTGCCCAAGATTGGCGTTCTGGATGTGCTGCCGCTGGTCGTTCAAAGTTTTCTTCGAACACATAAGCAGCTTGTGCTGGATCTGTAATTTTTTTAAACTCAGCTACAGAAGTAGGTTGAACGCGGCCAAGCCATTGTCCGTTATAGCAACACCAATCAATTAGAGCTGATTGTGCTTTAGTTCCCGTATAATCATCTGTTATCCCTGCTTTGGCCATTAAGCGTTGAACATATTCGCGTCCATCCCACGTAGGCGCACCGATTAACGGATAGGATGATCCATCCCACTGAACACCACCGAAACCAGGGCCACCTACTTGCGATGTGTTTGGATTCATTCCGGGACCAACTTCACCTCGAATATTACCAAGGATTCCTGCAGTGGCTGCTTTACTGAAACCACGGGCAATTAAATATACCCACCATTGCCATGCAAATTTATCAGCAGAACTCGTGATACCAGCCGGATACGTTCCATCCCATTCTCCAGAGCCACCTTCTCCGCCGCCCCCACCTTGACCAGGAAAGACCTCTCGACCATTAATAGTCAACTTACCTTGGATATCTAAATCGCCAAAATGGTATGTTTTGCCATTTCCAAGCATTATAAAGCCTTTTTCTTGCACGGCTGAAATCAAAATATACTTACCAGAACCGTTAGCGCGAATAACCAGAGCATTTTCTTCTATAGGTGTTGGAGTTACAGCTTTTGGAAATGGATTACCTGCTGAGTCTGTTGTACCGATCGTACCAATCTCACCAGATTTACTCAAAAATTGCATGCCTTTTTTGGTTAACTCCATTACTTTTTTCTTATTATTTATAATTTGTAAAGCACCCGAAACGATTCTAAGCTGGTCGCCTAATTTGTTAAATGATGTTTCCAAAACATCCGCTATTATCGTCCCAGTTCTAATAAAGTCCGCATTAAAGATGCTATCAATCGTCCATGCTGAATTAAAGGGGCCATTCCAACCATTTTTGGAAAATGCAATGCCATTCTTGTTTAAACGGATCACATGTTTTGCTGTATTGATATCAGCGGTATCCATAATCAAAATATTAGAAGGTTGTGTTTTTGGCCACAACACAACATGTCCTCCTGCTTGCCCTCCACCAGTAATCATGGACGATACATAGTCTGTAAAACCACTCATATAACTGTTAGTAGCATACTCTTTTAATTTCTCTTGAAATTGATTCGTTTGTTGTTGATAAAACGCAACTTGCGTATCGCCAGCTACTAACGTTTTGGTCTTTTCATTTAATGTATCATAAACAATACCTGTAACTTTTGATTCTAAATAGATATCATATTTTTTGTGATAAACGTGGAAAGTATCAAAAAGTCCATAGTTTCTGATTCGTGCAAATTCCTTTGCTTCTTCACTATCTATCAACTTATCAAATTCAATTGTGATTGAAATCTTTGGCTTATCACAACCAGGGTTAATAGATTTAAAATAATTTGCAGCTACTTTATTCAATGAATTTAAGTCTTTTGCTCCTTGCTCTTCTGTGAATTGAATATGTTCCGTGCGTACATCCGAATAATTTTCAACTAATGGACTATCTACAACGTTCCCATAAATACGATTTGCCGTTCCTTCTGCTCCTTGTGCATCAACATAGGGGATAATACGAGTTTTCATCCCTGACCAATCAAGTTTTATTTTTAATCCCATTAAATCTTTGCCATAGCGAATTGTACCAACGTTATCACGTCCACGCCGTTTCAGGAGTGATAATTTAAATGGCTCCCTTTTCATCTCCCCACCCCAATACTGCAGCAAAGAACCTTGTTCACCGGCTATACAATTTAAAACATTTCGCGCCTCAAATGTAGTGCTAGAAGTCGTTGAAATATCCGAATACAACCGAATATCTGATGCCTTATCCATGCCGTTCTCAATGAGTTTCATAGCGTTTTGAGCTGTTTGTGAATCAACTTCCACTTTTGTTACAGCACGTCTACCAAGACGATATGTGCGTGACTTGGCATAGACTGTGACAGTATCCATAAATGTATCGACATCTTTATCATCTATATAAAAAATGTGATATTCTTCTTGGTCATTTGGTTTTGCTTTGATTTGATAATCATCTTCAAAATATTCATCAAATCGTGTTCCAAGCGGATATTCTAACTCTAATTCATATTTCCCGTTTGCCTCTTCTATGATTTCAACGTAAGAGCAATCTCTTAAAATTCCAAGTCCGTTGGTAGAAAAATCTGTTTCACTTGGCTCATAAATTCTTGGTTTCATACTTTTCTACACCACCTTGGAGTAATTTCAAAAGTTTTAATATTACTAGTCCAGCGGAAATCATTTCTGCCAGACACTAATTCAGGAAAATCTAAAAATGCTGTAACAAGATCTTGATGTTCCAATGCTCCATCTAAACCTCGATAAGATTCTTCAATTTTTGAATCAATAATTAATTCACGATCAAGTTGTTTAAGTTTGAATTCTTTATCGTTAATAAAAAAAGAAGCATCGCCCGAACCAGTCAATTTAATAAGTGGTTTAGAGGGATACTTCTCTGTATTAAATAATGAAAAGTTTGAAGTTCGAAAAAGTGATTTTCTACCTGACCGATTTTCTTTAAAGGGTCGTACACTGACAGTAAACTCAAAAGGAACAATATTTCCTGTTTTACGTGTTCCTTTGAATGTCGGTGCATCAATCACGATTGCTTGATAAATGTACTGTAGATCAAAATAGGCAATGAAGTCACTATAACTTCCCATATCAAGCCAAGCTGTGATTCTATCTTCATATTCTTGCACATCTTCTAAAGTAGGTGCTTTGTAATAACACTCAATTTTTTTATTGGTATTTTTGTAATAAGCTTTATCAATAACAATAGAGTCGTTTCCTTCGCGTTCCCTAAGCTCAATTACACGTCCTGAAGAAGTGGAGATGGGACGATTTCGCATAAAGACATTGAATTCTTCAGAATGTTTCCCGTTAAGTACAAACTGACCTCTCTTAAATTGCATTAAATCACCCCTCCCACTGCATCAGCATCATTCTGCATTAAACGAGCTAATTCTATTTTCATTTTCTTCGCCATTTGACGAATAACCGAATCAGGCATATCTCCATAAACTGTTAAATGTAAATGGATTTCTTGATTTTCATTAGTTCCCACATTAGAACCACTAGCTTTCGTTTCATTGGCTAAATTGTTGTTTTCCACTTTTGATTTTAAGTTAACCGTTGGCAACTCAGTATTTTCAAATGGTAAGTTATCTAAAGAATTTTTTAACCTGGGACTAGTTTGGTCAATCCCTTCAATAATACCTAAGACGACATTTTTACCAATTAAATCCCGCATCAATCTAGAAGGTGAATGGATATTAAGTAAATTTTTAAGTCCACTAGTGATTGTTCCGGCTATATCACTGACTTTTTTCTTTAAATCTCCAAACTTTTCTTGGATTCCGTTAATCAATCCGTCAATAATATTTTTTCCAGTTTCAAATAAATTGATTTTTTTCAAATCATCAAAAATATTTTTGACACGATTAACAGTATTTGATACCCCTCTTTTTAATTTCTCCCATGCGTTTTCAGCACCTAAAACGAGGTTATTTGCGGTATTAATTACATTAGTTTTTAATGTTTGCCAGGTATTAATTGCGCCATTTTTTAAATCAGTAGCTTTTTGCTTAATGCTATTCTTTAAGTTCTCCCACGCATTCACCGCACCGTTTTTTAAATCCGTAGCTCGTTGAATAGCACCAACTTTCATATTTTGAAAAGCCTGAATAGCGAAATTCTTTAAATCTGTAGCAAACGTTTTAACGCTTGTTACTAAATTAGTCCACCAACTTTTAACACCTATAACCATTTCGGAGATTTTTAAGATTCCCCAATCCTTAATACCATTGAAAATATTAACCAAAGTTTGATACCATCCTGTAGCTATTCCAACTACAGAATCGACCAACATTGTTGTATATGTTGTAATAATTGTCTTGATAGAAAGCCAGATACTTCCTGCTGCTTCTACTATATTATTCCAAATACCAACCATATTGTTTTTGGTCTCTTCCCAGCCCCCCGAAATCATAGAAGTAATGAAAAGAACTGGAGCGAGAATAATATTTTTAAGAATTTCAAAGGCATTTCCAGCAATTTCACTAATTTCTGAAAATATTGTAGTTAAACTTTCTTTAACGTTTGAAAAAGCATTGGCTATACCGTCAACAAGTGGTCTAATATATGGCATAATCGTCTCAGAAAAAGAAGACCACAATTTGCTTGCAGTTTCTTTAATTCCTTCCCACAAATCACTGAACCATTGCTTTGTATCAGACCAAGCATCCTTAACTCCTTGAACTGCTAATTTTGCAGAATCAATAGTTCCTTGCCATAAATTACTAGCGGTACCTTTAATCCCTTGCCATAAGTCACCAAACCATTGTTTTGTATTAGACCAAGCATTTTTAACACCTTCGACTGCGGCAGAGGCTTTTTCCTTCGCGCCTTCCCAGAGACCTGAAAACCATCCTTTGATGTTATTAAAAGTGACTTTAAAAAAGTCTGCAATTCCACCCCATATTTTCTTAGCCTCAGCGCTGATAGTATCCCAATTTTTATAAAGCATCACACCTGCAGCAACCAACATTCCTATACCGATGATAATCAGACCTGTCGGACTCATTAAAAATGAAAAAGCAGTAGATAAAGATCCCACTGCTTTGGTAATATTTGTGATTGTATTTGTTGCTGAGTTAATTGCAGCCACTGCGGTTAATGCGCCCACGACTCCGGAAATAATTGGAATTAACCATTCCGCATTATCGGATAAAAAATTAAACGCATTCGAAATCCCTTCGATAATTGGTGGGATTTCTTTTGCGACAACTTTTAATCCATTTTCGAAAGCACTCCCGACTTTTGACAAAATATCAGAAATACTTGTTCCACTTTTTGCTAATCCTTCGTTGATTTTATTGATAGATTCAGCAACTCCACGGGTAATAGCAGTTTTCATATTAGCGATACCTGTTTTTATACCCGAAGTTGAATCTTTAGCAATTTTTTCTAGTGACTTGAGACCTCCACCACCATTTTTATTAAGATCTATCAACTTTTTAGTAAAATCTTCAACTGTTAATTCACCCTTACCAAAGGCTTCTTTCATGGCACTCATGCTCATTCCCGATTCTTTAGCCATTGCATTTAAAACAGGAGTTAGACCAGAATTACGTAATGAGTTCCAAGTCTGTGCATCGAGCGGTCCATCCATTGGTAATTGCGATAACTGCATGATAGCGTTGTTAACCATATCAGTTGAACCTCCGAAACCTAGAATGGCATTATTTAGTCCAGAAAATACTTTTTGTCCTAAATCAATATCATCATATGTTGCGGTTAGTGCCGTCATTCCCTGAACAGCAGAGTCCAGCGGCGTCGGTAATCCACTAATTGATTTTTCAAGGTTTTTCATAGCCTTCTTTGTTTCCCCAGCTCTAAAACCCATATTTTCGAAAACACGATTTGAATTATTTAATGTATCAACACGATTAATAGCCCCATCAACACTACTAGAAATCATTCCTAATCCCTTAGAAATAATTCTAGTTGCACCACTTGCAAGGAAGTTTCCAACAAAAGATGTCCAGATGCCTCCGAGAGAGCGGCCACCTTTATCCCCGGTACGACTAACTTGCCCATCAAAATTGCCTAACTTTTTTACAGCATTATTCATACCTGACGTAAAACCAGATTCATCCAAAATCATTTTTAAAACTAAGTCTTCGTTGTTCAAAAAGTACCACCCCCTTTAGAACATCGTATTCTCGTCAAGATATTTAACATCTTCGTATTCGTTAACGGCGTCTCTAAATCCAATTAGTTTCATTAAAGTATTTAAATCAGTATTTTCAATCTCATTCAGAGTCCAACCCATTTCAAATAATTGGAGTTTGATTTCCATTTCTCTAAATTGTGGAGTTTTAACAAAATCAGGATGAATAAGAAGTTCTGCTACTTTTTTTTCTGTTCAGCGTACACATCGTCATATCCTGCTGTTACAGAATTAAGTAGTTGGCCAGTAATTTTTAAAACTTCACGAGCGTCCATTCCGTTCATGTAATCCTCACCCGTAAATTGGCCTTCAAAGATTACATTTCCAATAAAGGCATAACATTCATGCATTACTGGCCGAATTTCTTCCATATCATTCGTTTTAATCGCTTCTTGTAGTCTAGTTTGCAAACTGGTAGCTTCTTCCATAACACTACCAGGTAAAAATTCCGCCGATTTAAACTGTACTGATTTATATTTTCCATCCTTATTTTTCTGCATTAATTTAATTGTGGTTTGATATTTTGACATTATTATTGATCTCCTTCTTCTTCAACTGTCAGTGGATTTGCGGGGGTAGCAAACCAATTTTTAATCATTTCAGCATCTACTCCCTCATCGTCTTCATCAACTGAGTACATATAACCTACTCCTGGCACATCTACAAACGAACCTTTCCATGTTGGATGGGTAAAAGTTACCTTGTTTCCTTCTTGCGTAGAAGTTTCATCGGAATCTAAAGTAAATTGTCCTTTGTAAAAAATGGTATACCGAAATTTTCCGTTTGTTTTCTTACGTCTATAAGCAAAAGCTCCGTCTTTAGCAATATCTTCTCCCGATCGCAAAGCGCCGCCTTTCACCAATTTTCCCCCAGTAATTTCCGATAAAACTTTGTGGGTGTACCCGTTTGATTCCAACTCTACTTCTGCTCCACCGAAGGCTGTAAATTGGTCTTGAACAACTGAATCTCCGAAATCTTGTGTGGTCTCATAATTAGCTGTGGGTTTAATACTGACTGCAGTTCCCATAACTACTGGCTCGCCATATACTGGAAAATCACCTGCATCATCTATTAATGGAAACCATGTTGGTTTTTCCACAGAAATAATTCCTGTTTTACTCTTTTTATTTGCCATTAATCCTCACTCCATTCAATATATTGAGGAAATGCAACAGTAAATCGAATATGTTGCACTCCATCCGTTTTGTCCGGCATATAATCTTCTGGTAAAATTTGATTGTCATCTATTTCTAAGACATTAAAAAAAGCCTCACATTGTGAGACCATCTCGTTTATTAGATTTTTGTTGGATTTATTATCCACTAAGGCAATGTCAACTAAGAATGCTTTATTTTGTACGTTAATGCCCACATTCTCCATGCCTGCTGGTTCAACTGACAGAACAAAGTAGAAATCTTTTGAAGATTGCATCACGCTATCTTCATAGACTGGTGCAGATGGCGCAATTTGTTTTAATTTTTGCGTAATCGCACGTGTTATTTTAGACTTCATTTCTTAGCTCCTTTCAGCACTTTAATAGCCATAACTTTCCATCGGCGCGGAATATAGGTCATATTCGCTAAATTAGTAGCGCGTTGCAACATAAATCGGCCTTTAACGAACCCACCATTTTTAGTTCTATGCCCATCATTCACATATTTAAAATATTTTTCGTTATTAATCAAAGCTCCAACGATTCTACCAGTAGAAAGTTTCCTTGCTTTCATAACCCGATATCCCCGTCTTAAATCACCGGTTTTAATGGGCGTTAAGGGTACCGCTAATTCCCATACTTTGTTTAAAGAGTCGTTAACAAATGCTTCTCCTTCTTTTTGAGCAAGTTTAGTCATTTGTTCAAATTGCTTCATAACTTCTTTAGCGTTGCTCTCAAATCTAACGTCACCCATTAGGTTCACGTCCTGTCAAACCAACTTCACAATGGCTAGGATAATAAAAAGGTTTGGTAGCGTATAGCTCAAACGTAATTTTCGAATATTTTTGATTAACAATAACTTTATCGCCACGCTCGACAATAATTTCCGGACGTGCAAACAACTTGTACTCATCTATAGCTACATTTAACATATCCCCTTCAAGCACCTTTAGTCCGTCTTGTTGGCCTTGTGACAAGGCACAAGAAACATTTTCGTGAATGGCTACATATTTTTGTTCGGTAATTCCAGTTTCCATGTTTTCAACATCCTGCAAGCGTAAAATAGTGGCTATATCTTCATACGTCATTGCTAAAATATCTACTTCATTCATCAAAAAAACTCCAATCCTCCACAGCCAATAGTCCGTTTGATTAAATCGTGATAGTTCGTTAATAGACCTTGAATCATACTTGCTTTTGAGGCATAGCTAATAGTCGTATCTCCTCGCTTAACAGACGATACTACCATTTCTAGCTCATGATTAGCTGTTTGATATAAAACCTCTGTAATCACGCCTTGTAACTTTGTCCAAGGAATATCATTACCACAAGTGTTATATGATTCAATCTCTAAAATGATTAATTCTAAAATTGTCTCTAGACGTTCTTTTTTTGATCCAGGCAGTTGTACCAAGACTGACGCAACAATTTTTTCTTTCAGTGAATCGTCCATGCGATCACTCCTAAATTTCTACGATGTCAGCCGCTTCACGTAAAATCTTTAATGCGTCAGCATCGTTTTCTCTAATAAAAAACTTTCCATCTTTATCGCCAGTCACAAATCGGCGCGTTTTTGGGTGTGTGAATCCGACAAAGTTTTTCTCTTTTGCCACACGGAATTCAACTGTTTTTACTTCTTCTTTTTTAGTTTCTTCTTTTTCAGCTGTTTTTACTTCTTCTTTTTTAGCCATACTAATTCCTCCTAAATAAAAACAGAGATAGCCAATTGACTATCTCTATTATCCTTCTGTCGCTGTTTTCAAATTAAGAATTGAACCAGAGTTAGATGCATTATATTCGATAGAATATTCCCCAACGATACCAATACGACGTGAATCTGTTGTTTTTGCTAACTCTACTGCTCGCCATTCACGTAAAGGACGCAAGCGTAAATAGTTTGTATCTAATGCAGCAATCGTTCCAACCGGCAGAGCTGGTTCGATTAAGGCAATACCCGTTCCATAGTTAGAAACGATTTTACCTAATTGCAAGCCAAACGTCATGGCATCGCCAAATTGGACAATTTTAGTGGATTTACCATCTAATTCGTCAGTCATCAAATCTTGCATATCTGGTGATACTAAACAAAGTTTTTCTCCCATGTAGCCTTTGTCGAACATCACACGAAACATATTATCAATATCTTTTCGTGTCACAGCTCCTGCAGCAGCCGTTTCAACTTTGTTGCTGGCATTAATCAAGTTCAAAATACCATTCATTTTACGACCAACAGATCCCGCTTCATTAGTTTTTACTCCCGTAATTAATTTACGGTTCAAGTCAATTTTCATTTCCATTCCACGTAAGGCAACTTGATTATTTAATTCGCTACCGATCCCGTTGACGTTAATTGCATCTAGAGTTCCTGAAACAGAAGTTGATTTGCGGAAAATCTCTTGGTAGTTACTAATCCAATTACGACCGGATTCAGCATCTTTGTATTCTCCACCTTCTAATTGTTCAGATGAATCATCGGAATTGATTTCGTATTCTCGCCATTTAATTTCTGTTGAACCTGCCGGCGCTGTTTTGCCTGCGCCTAATAAGTAGCTTAAAAACGGTGTGTTTGGTACCTGCATCGCATTAATTGCTGGTGAAATATCTAAATACTCTAAATTGTTAACTGATGTTTTCTTCATTTTGACTCCTCCATTTAGTTAAGTGGTTTTAAAATCTGGCTTAATAATTCTTCCGGATTTTTTGGTTGTTCATTCTGATTGTTTTGCTGTTGGCTGTTTTGTTGCTGCTTTGAACCATAAGCATTGTTCATTTGTAGTTCTTTTAATGATTCAGTATGTTTCTCATTAATTGCACTCAAAACTTTAGTAAAACCATCTACAGCTTTTTTAGTGAATTCTGTATCTGTACTAACCAAATTATTCAACATGAATTGTGAAACCGATTCTTTTAGCTCGCCTTCAAGTTCTAGTCCGGAAATTTGTTCAGCTACAAAAGCTTTGTTATCACTTGTCATGCGTAAAGCTTTTTCTGCTTCAAATTCCGCTTGAAGCTTTTCTAATTGCTGTTGTTCAGGTGACTTGTTTTTCTTAGAATCTTCGTACTGTTTGATAGTATCTTGCTTAATTTTTTCAAGATTATTCTGCTTCCAAGCCTCTAACTGTTTGTCAGCCACAGACTGTGATTGAGATTGAAGAAATTTCTGTGCGTCTTCGTTGGATTCCGCAAAACTCTTAAATTCATCAAAAGAAAATTGAGGCGTTTGTTCCCCGTCATTTCCATCTTCAGCAAAAAATTGTAAATTCATTTTTAACATCCATATTTCTCCTTTCGCCCCGCGATTCGCAAAAAACGCCCCGCATTGCCTTGAGTTATAATTGCACCCCACCATTCAATTAAGCCCAGCATTGTGCTAGTTTCACGTCATTGCGGACAAAATAAAAGTCTAGAATTCGCTAAACTTTAATGCATTCATTTAACTTCTTCTCGTAAATGTCAACATAGATTTCCTGCTTATCACCATTCAATGTGATCTCATACATTGATGCACCTTTTAATTTTGTTGATAAAATTGCTTTGCTATTTTGTAATGTTTTACAACTCCAAACAATAAATACGTCTTCTTTTTTTGTCATAACATGTTCTTTGGAATTTAATCCTTTGTTCTCTCGTTCCAAAACAATGTCTTTACATGCTTTGATAAATTCTTCGTGTTTCAATACTATTCCTCCTTATAATCAACTCTTAAAATTTCACACCCAACTCGCTCATACCACTCGACCACTTGTTTTAATGAAGCAGGATTATGCGACAATAATTGAATCATAAGCGTTGATTCCTTGTTTGATTCTTGCATGATGTCCACGTATGCATAAACGCCATTCCAGTGTTCACGTAGTCCGTTTGGATAGTTTTCAGTTTCAATTGCTCGTTTATAGACATCTTCTACGTCCGTCGAAACTCTGGCGCTCAATAACGCCTCACAAAAATCTTTCATTTTTTTCCTCCTTATCTGTCAGCTTATTTATAAGCAATACAAAAAAACCAACGACTTCACTTATAGCCATTGGTTTAAATGAGTATTTGATTTTTCAGATATCATTATTACTCTCTTCAATTAAATAAAGTAACCCAAATTATATTTAGTAGTTTAAATGCTACTAAGGAGGGAACTAACAGAATTAATATCATCGCTAAAAAAGATGCCACAATCCAAAATATTCCAAACAACCAAGCTTTGGGTACAAAAATAGCACTCAACCTCAGTTAAGAGAGAGTGCTATTTAGTCTTATTTACTTTTGCATCTACTTTCCAACGGTCTTGAATTGTTGCCGTTCGGTAACCATGTTCAGCATAAAAATCACTTTTTATTTTCTTCCAATCTTCAAAACTTTTTGCTTCCTTTTGAAGTTTAATCAATTTGCGTTTTTCAGTAGTAGTCATCATCAAACTCGAACGTAGGGAGTTCTTTTTTATCGCTTCCATTAATTGTTACCTCCAATCCGTCTGAAGTTTCTTTCACAGTATAAGTAGCTCCACGGTTTATAATTAATTCCTTTTCATCAGGAGAATCACTATTATAACCGATGTACCCAGCATTAGTTCCTTTAGAAACATTAATTCTAATTGTCATACCATCCATTGAATCTGCAAATCTCTCAGCAATAACTTTGTCAACACTTGTAGATTTAAAATCATTAAACTTATTCCCACTTAAAATCTTTTCGTATTCATTTTTAGAAATGCCACGATAAACTACAAGATCATCCTTAAGTTTAAATTTATTAATTGCTGATTCAAAATTAGCGACATTATATAGCACATAATCATCATCAACACTTGAATAATTCGGGTCATTTAACAGCCCGTTCATATCGTTATACCACTCGTCAGTGTAATTGGCTACCGCGGCACGTTCTTTAGACAATAATGTTTTTATCCATTCATCGCTTTGTTTTTGAAGTTTACTTTCTAAATCATCATCAACTTCATTATACACTATTTTAGAACTTTGGTTTGCCTTGAGATGGTTAAGTTTCACACCCCAGTTGCCACTGGCAAACTCGTCTAACGTATCACCAAATAGCGCTTCGTACTCTTTATCAATCGCTTCGGTATCAAGTTCTGGCATTTTAGGCATTAGCGTACATCGGCACCTACCGTGGTAAGGAGGTTCATCTCCTTCCTCAACAACTTGCTTATGCTTTTTTCCACATATACTACAAACTCGCTCATCTTCTGCGGTGAAAACTTGTCCAGCAGGAACCCCAGTTGCTTTAAAAGATGCTCTAATCCCCTCAACAGCAAAATGTGAATATTCAGTTCGAACTAAATTTTCAATGGCATTATTAAACTTGGTGCTTTCAAGTTTAAACATGTCTGCTATTTCAGAACTGCCTCGCATTGTTTTAAGAGCTTCTATCAAACCACCACCACTTGCGATGGCAGTAGAAACAGCCGTAGATAGTCTCTGTTCGAGTTTTGAGACATTCCCCCACAAACGATTAGAGAACGTCTTTCCACTCCAAGGATAGTTCATAATGGCTTCTAATTCTGCTTTTGGCAAAGGTGAGACATCACCCCCAAGTAGATAAGTCAATGCATTTACATTTGAGTTGTAAGTTCGGTTTACGATATCTTCCAGCCGTTTATTAAACTTGCCTGTTGCATCTTTTTTTACCATAGAAGCAGCGAGTTCACTAAAAATATCCGTCCGCAGTTGAAGAAGTCGATTTACTTTGGCGTAATCATATGGCGGGAAATATTCATCAATGAATTCTTGGTACTTCTCATCGGAATTCATCAATTCCTTATAGTTCTGGTCAATATACTTTCGATATTTTTTTTGGTCACGCTTGCTGAACTCTTCTAATAACTCCGCTTGCGTCATATCGTGTAAATCCGCTTGAGATAGCAATTTAGCTTGAATATTTTTTAATGCTTCCGGAAGAATATCTTGTAAGAGTTTGATTGTATCGTTTTCCGCTTTTAGCCTGGCTAAATCTTCTAATTCACGACGCTTTTCCCAATACTTATTAGACCATTTACTCATTATCCTCACCGACTTTGGCTAGATATTCGCTATCTGGATAAGCTTGATTGGATTCTACGTCCATCATTTCATTTTCGTAGTCCACGTCAGTCACGAAGGGGATCTGGCTTTGAATAGTCCGTTTAGATACATAAGGTGCTAGTTTAGGCAATGCCTCAGCAAGATAACCTAAATCTGTCGGTAGTGACCGAGAGAATGTAAAGATGATTTTATTCGGGTCGATATCAACTTTATTGGCAAATTTCATAAATGCCGCCATTGTTTCAGCACATTCTTTCAAACCTTCTCTAAAATATTGCTCTTTGGTATTCGTCTTTGCTTCTAAACTGATGATTTGCCACTTGCGAGCTTCGCCAGAGCTATTTGACTTAAACACTTCATCATTGAAGTCAATTGCCTTACAGATTGTGTAAAATTGCTTTTTCAACAGATTTAAATGGTACTCATTAAAATCTTTTTGCAAATCCTTTGTAACATACCCTGCCTTAGAGCCAGCATCTCTCAAATTGATAATACCGAGTTGTTCCATCATGCGTTTAGCCTTATCCTCATTTAAATCAGCACCAGTAATCAACATGTAAGCTAATTTAAATTGTTCGATTTCGTTCTGTTGGTCAGACAGCACACGATCGAGTGCATCGCTAATTTCTTCAGCAACTTCAAAATCGCAATAACGGTTCGTATTATTTTTAAATTCCGATAAATTAATTGTTCCTAATGGATTCGTGACATCGTCTAAAAATTTAAACTTACCAAAATCTTGCGCTACGCCATCAATATATCGGGCATAAGTAACAATCTTTGATTCTGTCACCAACTTCAATTCTTCATAATATTTCTTTTGATAGCTGTCATATTTATCTTGAATATAGACGGCACCATTTTCATATTTTTCAGCTTTCCAGGGCTCTATATTAGATGCCCAAAGCTCCCAACCGTTTTTAGTTTTATTCGGCTCTAACAACCTAAACGCTGCACCGCAAGCGCCCTGAAAAGTTGCTGTATCAGGGTCTAACATTGCAAAACGCATTTGGCTAATTTGATTAACTAGCGTATCAAATTCTTTTGGTACAGACGGTGTAGAAATTTTATTTCCAACTAGCGTATCTCTTAACTTTTGGACTAAAGTTCGTTTCTGTTCAGATACGTCATAATCCCATTTAATCGGAATACCTACAAAGTGATTCACTGCTTGATCTACAACAATGTTATACATTCCGCCATGGATTTTATTATTAACTTTTATAATTTTCGTATCTGGTTTTTGACGATCATCAATTTCATTTTTCTCACTAGTGTAAGCAAGATACTTTCGTTCACGATCATCAAAAAATGGCTTCATATCCTCAATAAAGCTATTTGGATTAAACATCCCATCTGCAATTTGTGTAGCATATTTAACTCTTAACCGTTTATATTTTTTTAACGATATTTCCGAATTAATCAAAATTCCACCTCCTAATAAGCGATAAATTCAAATTCGTCTCCACTCGCTATCGTCTCAGCAATGCCGGTTGTAGCATCTGGCGCATCATCATGCTTGTTCTTACCCTCACGTTGGTAACTTGTCATGGCTTGATAATATTCCGGACATCTTGTTCGCCAATCTGCCGGCATTCTCACATGCTGTTCAATCCAGGCACTATTCGAATATATCCGTGCTTGTTTATTTGATGATTGGTAAAAATCCTCAATGGCTGCTGTACACTTGCTAACTATCTTCTCTTTAACTGCGCGCGCAAAAGAGCGTCCGCCATTATTCCGTTCAATACGGCTATGGTTGACGCCCTGATTAATTATTTGATTTGCTACCGCTATTTCTGTATATTCCATTGGTTCTTGCGTATAAATGACGTCCAAAACATCCACATCACCACTACCATCATCCAGTTCGCCGAAAGCAATAGAACAGAGATAATCGGCACCGGTATCTGCAGTATCACAGTATTGCCAGATTTTGCGGTATTGTGATTTACTATCGTAAGTTCTGAACTCTTTATATAGTCGTCCTTTAATATCAATTGGAGTTTGTTGATAGTTAGCAGCGGCTATGTCAGCTCCCATTGTTTTGATTTTCCGTTGATATTCTTTCTTTGACAGTATTTCTTCACATAACATCTTATCCGTTTTTTCATCGTACGCCTGCATATTTACGTGTTTCACCCGATATCCAGAATTAGGTAATTCTCGTAAAGCACGTCCAGCCAAATCATCGCTGTGCCATCGTGTCATGATAATAATAATTTTGCCACCCGATTCAAGACGAGATAGCATTGTATTGATAAACCAATCCCAATGTTTTTCTAGCACCATCGCATTATTTGCTTCTTCAGCATTTTTAATTAAGTCATCAATGATGATAATATCTGCACCAAAACCGGTAGCAGTACCCGTAGGAGACGTAGCTAAATAGTTGTTATAGCCATTAGTTAAACTCCATAAATTCATTGCTCCGTCCCCTTGTTTAATAGATACACCAGGGAAAATATCGCTAAAGACAATTTTATTTTTATCTGCTTTGATTTCTTGTATGGCATTCCTAACACCTTTTGAAAAGGTCGTCGATAACGTTTCATTATACGAACCTGTCATAATCTTTTTAGATTGATCATTCCCTAAAACCCATTCTACAAATTTACCGCCAGTTCTGGACTTTCCGTGACGAGGAGGCTCGTTTATTACAAGTACGTCATGCTCATCATCAGATAAAAAACTTTGTAGTTCGTTGCATAAATCGGATAGGAATGTCCTACTAGATTTATAAAATTTTCCTGCTGTTGTCTGGCAATAATCCCAAAAGAAACGGCGTGACAACTCAGCTTTAGCACCCGTAGCAATATTACCCATCACGAGATGCCAACTTTCTAAGTTCATCCTCGGTTAAGTTAGCATAAGGATTGCTTACGCCAACCAGGCCGGATAGTTCCGTTTCCTTTTTGTCACGCCATATTTCAGGTTTGCGATTTTTAAGCCAAAACGCAGCAGCTCCTGTATCTGGCGCTACTTGTTTATCAACCTCAAGAAATACAATGCGTTCTCGTGTAGGAACCGCCTTTATCGCAGCATCTTTAACTTCTTGCAAAACAGCTTCTGGGTGATCTAGTTTATAACGATTTTCAAATTCACGACGTTCGCTTTCAACTACATCTCTGTCTCTGTCTACAACTTTCGCTGTTCGCTCAGTATATTCATAACCAATCGCTCTTTTAAAAAGCGCATTTTCAACTTGACGGTCTACCACTTCTTTTCCCTTTTTTAAGGCCTGACAAATCTGACTATAATTCTCTTTCCATCGATACAAGGTTTTAGGTGCAATGCCCATATTTCCAGATATTTGTTCATCAGTGAGACCGTCGCGGGCCCAACCTTCAATTTTTATCAATCCTTCATCAGTTAACCATTCTTGATATTTACCCTTAGCCACGATCTCACCTACTTTCTAATCAAAACAAAAAGACACCTGTCGCTGACAGATGCCTCTCATATATTTTTCGATAATACAATATTACAACATTTTTCTGGAGAAAAACATGAGATAAAAAACTCAAGATTTCCTCACGTTTTCCTCACGTTTTTACAAAATTCAAAATCTACTTTTTCTATTCCCTTTGCATAAAGATAACCCACATGTCTTAGTGAATAACTTTTTCTATCTGCTATATCTTCTAAAGACATACGGTCAATAAAGTAGCATTCCAACACCTCAGCAAAACGATCATCTTCTAAAGAATCAATGCAGTCGAAAATTTCAAATTTAATTTTCTTTGATTTTAAAACTAAATTATTAATTCTATGCTCCAGTTCTTCTTTTTTTGCTAACAAGTCGTCAGTAGTCAGAGGTTGTCCACCACGGGGCATATCAGTAATATTTTTCGTTTTTAATCCCTGAAGATCACAATCAATTTGAAAAAGTTTATTTTCTAATTTTTCAACGCGTTGCATATATCGTCGATATCTACTTAAAAATTTTTTATTTTGGCGTACTTCCTCTTTCAAATAGCTTTACCTCCTGTAACTTGATTCAAATTACTTTCTTGATACTTCATCAAATCAGAAAGAAAGATATTAACCAAAGGATGATTATTGTATTTATTTCCCAAGTGACCAATACTATTTACAAGCCACTCCCAATACTCATCTGTTGTAATGGGATACTTTTGACTAAATTTGTTTGATTCAATCATCCAGTTTTGTAAATCATAAAAAAAAGCACTCCAATTCATTACAACTCCTCGATTCTGATATAAATCCCTGTTTGGTCAGCCCAAAATTTTTCGACTATTTCGGAACATACTAATGCATCATCTTTCCAGAAGCGACATTCAGTCATACAATCTTTCAATAATTTTTGTAGATTGTCAGTATCCGGTTTGGTGTATTTCCATTCACCATTAAAATGTTTGCCTGTCACTGGGAACAACCATTTAACTGTCAAACGTACAGGACCTTCAATAATTTCACTAGGAACATTATGCGATAAGTAACCAGTTAATTTTGATCGTGCCGCTTTCAAATCTGGTGGTTCGTAAAACACTGGCTTACCATTTACTACATGCACTTGTTTTTGTTGGTGGGTAACGGTTGGAACTTTAGCCATAGGCATGAAGAATTCAATCATCTAACGGCACCTCTATTTCATATTTCAAAGTTCGTTGTCCATTTATTGTTTGGCTTTTGCTTTTAGTGATTTCAACAGCAGTTTTGTTTTTAGATTCGATGGCAATAAAAGCATAAATCAGAATTTCGGCGAAAATCTTGTTCTTCGGTTTCAATTTCCGATAATTCTCTAGAATCTCGTTCATAATCTAGCCTCTTTCGGCTTAATCCCATTCCGCTCCATTTCTCGACTGAGTTCTTCCTCAATTTGACGGAGTATAGTCTTTTCACGATGAATATCTTTTGGGGCAGCTCCTGGGCGCTGAATATAATATTGTAATGCATGCTTAATAATTTGTTTTTTAGTATAGGGTGACATCTAAACTCCTCATTTCTCGTTATTTTATACTGGTACATACCTATTTTTATTTTTCGTTTCCCTCAAATTTCATGTCTCTGTCTTCCCTTTATGTCTCTCTTTCCCTGAAAGGGAGAGAGACATAGGGAACAGGACACAGACGGAATAAGGGTTTTCGACTTGTGGAACGCTTAGGAACTCTTTTTAGGGGTTCACGTAAACACGTTATGTGGAATGCTTAGGAGCGCTAAATAGCGTTCTAATAAATTAATTAGATATTTTTGTTACCGTTCCTACATCAACTTGAAACAGTTCATGTTTTTTAATTCGTTTGTAAAGAGCACTCTTTGATATTTCAAGATAATCGGCAATCTGCCCTGCATCTATTGAACCACCGTCTTCACTCAAAACATTGAAAGCCTCTTCCAATTCTTTTGCGGCCTTTTCTGATCGTGTCTCATTTGATTTCTGAACTCCCTTTTTCCAGTTTTCTTTTGGGTCCTCTTCTAACTTAATATCCTGCAGTGACTCATCCAAAATATGAATCGGATATTTAAACCAGGCGTTTACTGGTTTAAATTTCGGAAATTCTCGCAAGGTACCTTCCAGTCGCCAAGCCGATGCCTGACGTGCTGATTCAATGGCCGCATTTTTTTGATCCTCAATCTCTTTCAGAATCGGCTGGGCGTGAATAGCAGACATAAGATGATGTTGCATCTGCTTTTTGCTGAACTGGTCATCCAAACCGATATCAGAATAGTCAGGATTGTATTTCTGAATTGCGTCATAGTAGACTTTACAAATTGCCTCATTCTCCAAAGCCATGTATCGGTCTTCGGTTACGGGCAATTCAATCAAATCTAAAATGGCATCGGGATCTCGGGCAAAAACTCCCGAACCAGAAGAACGATCCATTGAGTTCTTGCCGCCTTGAGAACCTTTGCTGTGATGGTGGCAATAAATCACTGCACATCCTAATTCCGTAGCAATTTTGTCAAACTGATTGGTAAAGTTAGCCATCTCATGGGCACTGTTTTCGTCACCGGTCAGAACTTTATAGATTGGGTCAATAATGACTGCGATATAGCTTTCCTTTTGCGCCCGACGAATTAGCTTCGGTGCCAGCTTATCCATGGGGGAAGTTTTTCCGCGTAGATTCCAGACATCAATATTCGAAACGTGTTCATGTCCTTGGCCAAGCCGATTGTAGATTTCAAAAAAGCGCATCTTTGCGGAATTTTCATCCAATTCCAAATTGACATATAGCACTTTTCCTTGCGTACAATTGAACCCCATCCATTGACGTCCTTCTGCAATAGCTATAGAAAGTTGCATCAGTGAGAAAGACTTTCCGGCTTTTGAAGGACCAGCAATCAACATCTTATGACCTTGGCGCAGAACACCAGAAATGAGTTCAGGGGCCAGTTCGATTTTTGTTTCAAACAAATCAGCTAGGCTTTCAGGATCAGGAAGATTGTCATTCATGTCCTCAATGTATTCTTGCCATTCCTCCCAGGAAGCTTTCCCAATGTTAGTGTCCACAAGAAATTGCTTTTTATTTCCTCGGATAAATCCTGGTAGCCGCGTTAACCTGGAAGGATTCTTGTTCTGCTTGTCTACCCTAAGACCATTCTTTTCTACTATCTTATATAGATAATCTACTCGTTCTTGATATTGCGGATAATTGACAGCATCTACTTTCACAATAGCATGTAGAGATTTCCCACCAGAATAAGTTAAAGTCACCACGGGCAATTCTAGTTCTCGGATAATCTCGTTCTGTTTAGCTATGTCCATGTTGTCAGATTCGACTAATGCATAACGAAAATCAACTACATTATCATTTTTTACTCCTTGACCGTCCAAGGGATTGAAACGAATCCAAGCGCCGCTATTTGGGTTAGGGTCTCCCATGACAGCGCCGATATCTCCTTGATACCGTCGAAGTCCGTCAATGATTTCACCAGCCGTCTTGGTATAGACACCTGCTTTTGGCAGCCACTTTTCCGTTTCACCTTTTGTATGTAGATAACCATCGTTCACATAACCAATGATGTCCCCTGGAGCAAAAAGCGTTTCTAAATACTTGACCACCTCATTTGACGGATTCCAGTTCTGATCTGTCGGTTCCTTGATTTCTTTTCCTAGAACCCAATCTGTTTTGACCAACTTGTACCCTTTGTCCACGTCAGTAGCGATGAAACTATCATTCCAATCAAGGAAGGAATTGTCATCATCACTATAGTGGGAGTGCCAGCCGTTGTCTTTGGCTAACTGGGTAATGGTAGCACCAGTAACCGGTGAGTTAGTCCCTTGAAAGGTATTCCATTTCTTTTCGACTTCACCATCATGATAACGTCCGGGATCGCGTTGACTCCATTCATCCCATTCAGCGACTGTGTAACCTTCATGCTTTAATGCCATACCTACATTTACCCATTCCTGATAATTCAGCATTGATGGGTCAATGTAATCCAACAATTCGATTAGATTCATTTTTACCTCAGACATCTAATCGCTCCAATCAAAAATGATTTTTTCTGTGTAATAAGTTCGGTTAATAAAATCTTTCCGCTCACTCTTTTCATATCTAATATTTATAGAATGAATTTTTATCTTTAACAATTTAATCGTAAGGGGATCTCTTAGCCGTCGATTAGTATAATCATCATCGTTTTGGAAAATAAATGCGTATTTAGAAAACCCTTTACTGGCTGATTGTAATAATTTCTTTTCAAGATGCTCTTTTTCATACCAGCGCTCAAACCAAATCTGGTGTGAATCTTTTTTCTTTTGTTGTAATTGTTCTTTTAGTGATTGACTTTCAAAACCTTCGATTGGTTCATCAGCATTGTCGGATTCTACCAAAAGCTGTTCTGCAATTTTCATAACTTTCTTTCTGCCCTTTACATAGTGATTCATAAGGTCTTTCGGAACATTATCTAATCCACGGAAGAAAGCTAGTCCAACTGCTATCCATTCATCACGGGTCAAATCATTTTTCATCAATTCTACCTCCTTAATTAATCATGTCAGTTTCTCTGAAAGTGGCTGGATTAATCGACAGAGGAACTCGCCAACCATTTGAAGAAATCCGAGCAATCATTTTACGCGCAGTTTCAAACTGCCAAGTTCCGACGTGCTGGAATCCTCTTTGTTCCAAGAATCTGATCTGTTTCGGTGTAGTCAGTCCTTCGCTACGTCTGAAATTCAAACGATCTAATAGCAGCGATGCTTTGCCGGCATTGTCAACTTGTTCTGGTAGAATACCGAATTTTTCTAATGTCTTAACTTGGCTATCACTCGGCGGGCCCATTTCCCAGCCGAATGCTGGTACATAACTAGAAAGATCTTCTGCTTGGATAGACATCTCAAATTGCAGTGGATCCACGAGTTTTTGTTTACGACGTTTCATCTCTGCTAATTGCTTGGCCAAGGCTTCTTCCCGTTCTGCTACTACATCTTCTGCTGCTTTCGATTCAGCCTCTTCAATATCCACAGGGATACCAGCTTCTTCAATATTTTCAGTCATCTTCTTAGCCACTTCATCGCTAGTGGCAATTAAATGAGCTGGATGACAAAGTTCATGGCGTTCAGTATGCCAAAGAAAATCTAGTAAAAGTAATTCAGTTTTTCCCTCATGCAGTCGGGTACCTCGCCCAACCATCTGGCTATAAAGCGACCGTACTTTAGTCGGCCGAAGAACTACAATGCAATCAACAGCAGGACTATCCCAGCCTTCTGTTAGCAACATTGAATTACAAAGCACATTGTACTTATCATTTTCAAAGTCTTCTAATATTTCCGCGCGATCTTTAGATTCACCATTGACTTCAGCAGCACGAAAACCTTTCGATTGTAAGATATCTCGAAACTTCTTAGAAGTTTTAACTAGTGGTAGAAATACAACTGTTTTTCGATTACTACAATGTTTCGCCATTTCATCGGCAATTTGATAAAGATAAGGATCTAGAGCTGTACCTAAATCTTTAGTGGAAAAATCTCCACCTTGCTGCTTTACACCTGTTAAGTCTAGCTTCAATGGAATCGTTAAAGCTTTAATTGGTGATAGATAGCCTTCTTTGATAGCCTTTGGTAAAGTGTATTCGTAAGCCAAAGATTCAAAGTATGACCCTAGATTTCTCATATCACCACGGTCTGGTGTAGCAGTTACGCCAAGAACATTGGATTGTTCGAAATGTTGTAGCACACGCTGGTAGCCATCTGAAATAGAATGGTGAGCTTCATCGACTACAATTGTGTCAAAAAAATTAGGTGGAAACTGGGATAAACGTTTCTCACGTTGTAGCGTCTGTACTGAACCAACAACTACCCGGAAGAAACTTCCGATGCTGGTCTGTTCTGCTTTTTCAGTTGCTGTTTTAAGTCCGGTCGACTTTTCTAATTTATCGGAAGCCTGGTCAAGTAGTTCCCCGCGATGAGCGAGGACAAGCACACGCTCGCCCTCACGCACCCGGTCTTCAATTACTTTTGAGAACACAATCGTCTTACCGCATCCTGTGGGTAAAACCAAAAGTGTCCGTTTTTTGCCTTCTGACCATTCCCGTTGAATGGCTTCACGGGCTTCCTGTTGGTATGGTCTTAATTGCATAGAAAGTTCCTTTCTTTAGTTGTATAATTTAGAAAAAATAGGAGGCTCAAAAGATGATTCAAAATAATTCACTAATCTGTCCTCATTGCGGACAAACATCTCCAAATATTTCTGCTGTTTATAGAGAAAAAGAAGTTTCCTTTTCGGAGACCTCACCTTCAATTTACGCAAAACATTTTGGTATGGAACCAAACCAATTTGATGAAATCAAAGATGCTATCATTGTTGGAATCTTGAGGTGTCCTGCTTGCGAAAAACACACAATAAAAATCTTTGGTCTTGGTCATGAAGTTGAAAATAATACTATGAATTTTTGGCCAAAAAGTAGAGCAAAAGTTTATCCAACCTATATTCCCGATAGTGTCAGAAAAGACTACGAAGAAGCATGTGCCATATTAGATTTAAGTCCAAAGGCATCAGCTACATTATCTAGGCGTTGCCTTCAAGGTATGATTAGGGACTTCTGGGGAATTAGTGGTAAAAAATCCCTTTTCGATGAAATTAATTCGATTGATGACCAAGTTTCTCCGGATGTAAGAACTGTTTTACATTCTCTGAGACAGCTAGGAAACATTGGTGCTCATCCAGAAAAAGATATTAATTTAATCGTTGATATTGAACCTGGAGAAGCGAATCAGCTGGTTATGTTCATCGAGTATTTAATGGAAAATTGGTACATCAACAGACAAAAAACTGCTGATATGCTTGAAACAATCAATGAAATAAATAATGAAAAGCAGTCGGTTCGTAAAGAAGACAGTAATCTTTAAACTGGATCTTTTTCAGCCAAAAGATTTCCATCTTTACTCCAGTACTGATCAATAGGACGAACTGGGTCTTTTTCGGTTCCTTTACCTCTTGTTGCTATTACATGTATCACCTCAACTAGTTCAACTAGCTGAGGTGTTTTCATTTGGATTTCAGGATTCATTGATATTCCTCCTATGCAATAATCGTAATCCGGCCAGAATCGATCTCTTCAGATAGCTGCTCTTTCAAATATTCACGAATGTTCACGATTGCCTGATTCCGCCAAGCGCCACCATCTGCTTCAAAGATTGCTCCTCGAGGGCCGTCCTTCATCCGGAAGATAAACTGACTTGTAGGCTGTTCCACTTCAAGGAAGGTACGGTATGGAGCTAGGTCGACTGGATTAGGCACTCGTACATCCGCTTTTGTTGCAATGCCTTGATTGATGGTAACTGCTTGGCTCACACCATCGTCACCGGTTTGACGGATATTATCCTCAGACACATTTCCCACTACTTGTAGCAAGATAGCTCGGTGATCGTTTGGTACAAATTTCGATTGTAAGGCAATGTTGAAGGATTCCATATCATGGAATTGACCAAAAGCAAAACTTGGTGTAATTGCTTCTGCTACTGCCAAAGTTTCACGGTTACCATCAATTTCAAGGGAACCTCTCAAATAAACAGTCGTCTCATTTTTGATGTGAACCAGCAGCGACGTATCTTTTCGCTCAATACCTGATTTGATGTAATTCACAAATCCAGACAGGGTATTGATTTCAAGAGCTGATTTTGCGACGATAGCCCGTTCTCGAATTTCCGACACATTTCCCTCTTGATCTACGCCAAAAATACGACCATCATCCAGTTCTACAATACGTTCATCGGGACGTACCCCTAATGCTGCCAATCTATCGATTGCTGCTACTGTTAAATCCATCTAAATCATCCTCTCTTTTGTTGTAAATCAATAATTTGTTTTTGCTTTGCTTGCTCTTTTTCGATCACATCAATCGGTACCCCGACATCGGTTTTTACTTCCCCATCTGCGGGATCAATAAAGGTTTGACCAGGAACGGATGATTTCAGTTCATGAGCTTCCACTTTGCCGGTTGCCAAATCTTTGCCAGTCAACACTGTAGTAGAGACCCCTTCTACAGGTGCAACCTTGACCGTGAAATCACTTGATACTGTGACGACTTGACGATTTTCGTCTGGCTTGAATTCGAGTTTGATAGTCACACCCCGTTTGGCCGTTGCCGGTGTATTGGGATCATGAATATTGGCAAATACTTTTTCCAGTTCGCCATTCAGTTTTTCCTGAATGGCGCCATTTGCTAATTCTGAGAGCTGCAAATCAATTTCTTTTGTCATAAATCCGTCCTCCTAAAATGCCCCTGCTTGGAATCCACTAGCCTGTGGTTGTTGCGGCTGATTAAAGCCTTGTTGCGGTTGGGTAAATCCTTGTTGTGACTGATTCTGCATTGGCGGTTGACCAAAATTTTGTTGAGGTGGCGTTGGATTTCCTTGATATGAACCATTCATATTTGCAGCACCTTCTATAAATTCATCGATTCGGTTATTTTGCTTATTCTCACCATTTTTTTGATAAGTATTGACGCTAACTTTCGCCCGACCACGGCTTCCTACTACCATTTGCCAATTCGGCGAAAAAGCTTGTCCTACGACAGGTCCTTGACCAATTGAGGAAAAGAACTGCGTTAACTTCCAAGCCCATTTCTTCATCAAATAAATGCGCTCTTTAACGGTAGTAGTTCCTTCTGGCGCAGTGATTTCAAATTCAATTTCCGCATAAGGCGCACCATTTGGAATTTTTTGACTTGGACCATCGTAAATCTTTCGTTCCATTCCGATTACAACAAATGGATATTCTCCAGCGGGTAAAAGTGTGTACGTGCTTTCCTCAGCTATAAAGCTTCCATTCCAATCTAAAAATTCATTTTCGTTGTTCATCAATTATCTCCTCCTAGAAGTTTCTGATTTTATTTTTTAAAAGGCCTAAAGCGTTGGCCCAGTTACTCGCAAGGTAATTCCATAGATCTATTGGTACATTTTCAGCAGGCGTATCTTGCGGCATAAAACCACCGACATAGATCACTTGCATAATTTCCTCATAGCTAACTCCATCATTACGCATTAAATCAGCCAATCCTTTTGGAACTATCGACGGAATTTCCGCTCGTTGATCAGGATCAGGTGAAAAGTCCGGTTGTGGCTCAGGTAACGTGACATCATCTGTAGGTGATGGGAAAGGTTTAGATGCTTCAGTTATAGGCAATTGACCAACACCAACTGTTGCTTGCTCAAAAGCTTGGGAAATTTGTGAATAGTCGAAAGGTAATTCATCAGGTAACTGCCAGCGATTCTTGGCATCCCACGCTGGGCGGTGAGTTGTATACATCGTCCGTTGACCACCTGTAGCTTTCTTACTATTGGTTTTACTATCAGTAATTACAGTAGTCTTATAGTTAGCAAACAACACATTATCAGACCATTCTTTTACGATTCCAGCTGATTTCTTTTCAAGTTTCAGTTCATAGCGATCATAAGCGCCCATTTCATCGGGTTCTTCTTTCTTCCGCAACATGGCATGAGCGGTTATCAATACATTGATACCAACGTCTATAACATCACTGAGCAGATTCAGCAGATTTCCCATCTCTTTTTCTAAGGCAATGTATTTATTACCATAATCGTTCCCTGAATCGTTCCACTTGCCCTGTGCCATCAAATGACGTTTGCAAAGATTTTCTGCCCAGTCGATCGTGTCAATGACTAATGTGCGACATGGCCGGTTGATTTTGACGTACTCAACTTGTTGCAAAAGCATTGTCCAGCTAGTCGGTTTATCAAATCGTTTCACGTCCATATGAAGCGTTGAGTCTTCAGTATCAATAAATAGTGGCTCTGGAAACTGACTAGCAAATGTTGATTTTCCAATTCCTTCAACGCCATATAAAACGACTTTCTGCGCTTTAGGAATACGTCCTGTTGTGATATTCATTAAAATGCTGCTCCTTTCCATGTTGTTTGAGCCGGTGCTACAGTCTCATTTTTGATTGCATAACCATCTTCGATAATAATCTCGCATTCATCACCAGTAGAAACCCGGGTAGCAATAGCCTGTAGCCCTTCCTGTTCAAGCCACTGACCAAATTCTTCAAGCGACTTCATATCCATCTGCTCAAGCTTGTCCAAAAGGATAAAGCCACAATCTGGTTTCAACTTTCGAACAATTGCCGTAGAAACTTTCAACTGATCTGACCCAGACATGTTGTCCCAGCGTTGGCCGTTGTATGTTAGTTCACCTTCTACTACGGATAGACCTGGTAAAGGTAAATCAGCCTTATTCAATAACTCGGCTTTCTGACGACGGATTTCGTCAATCTTGGTAGTTTCAGCAACGTACTGCGTTTCATATTCTTTGGCATCATATTCGGCTTTTTCCTTATCAAGATTGGCCCTGACTTTCCGATTGATTTCATCAATTTTTGCCAAATTCTGTTCTAACTGTTCAGTAGATTCATCTTGCAAATCAACAGCAGATTTTTGGGCAATTTCTAGATTTTTCGAAGTCTCAGCGTGTTGGGCTTCCATTTGAATCAATTGTTGACGAGCTTGCTCAATCTGTTGGCGTTCAAGCTCCCATTTTTGCCCGATTGACTGCGCCTGTTCCCGTTTCCGCTGATTCTCCCCGTTTTTAGCCAAAATATCTTGTTGTTGGGCAATTAGTTCACTTGCTTCAACAGGTACTTTAGGTGCATCCGGATAGTAAACTTGCTCAGCGGCGTATTTCTTTTTTTGATCGGCAATCTGACCAATTGCATGACGGTGATTGTAAATCTCTTGTTCAGCACGCTCTAACTCAAATAATTGCGGGCCGACTCCAATAATTTGAAGAAGTGTATTCGCCTTTTCTTTGCTCGTAGAATCCATGAACTTGGGAAGGTCAATTGCGAGTTCCTCTACAAAGCTATTTAAGAGGCTTTGACCGCCTTTTTGTCCATTAGGGTCAATTACCTTCAAATCTGAGTTCTTTCCTTTTCGTTCCACAATCAAGCCGTTGTTCATCACAATATGGAGATGTGGCGGGTTCACCGAGCCTTCCCGATGAGCTTGGCTAGGTTTGTACTTGTTGCCACCTAATCCCCAAGCAATAGCATCTAGGACACTTGTTTTACCCTGATTGTTATTTCCACCAACGATAGTTAGGCCGTTGGCAGTCGGTTCAATTTTTACAGCTTTCACACGTTTGACGTTTTCAATCTCAAGTTTGTTGATTTTAACTGACATCTGTTTTACACTTCCTTTAGATAGGTTTTTATTGACTGACTTTTTGCTTGCCGGCTGAGTCGGTCTTTTTTATTACTAGTAAATCCCCATTGGGCAAATAATATTGTTCTGTTCGTTGGCCATTAATGCACACTGTAGTCAAAATCAAATTGACTTGTTTTGATTCAATTGAAATATCTGATGAATTTTCTGTTGAGACATTCACTTCTACTTCCTCCTTTTTCTTAGGAATATGAGCAAATCGAGCATCATTAAAACGATTCATAGCATTTTTGGCTTTAATACTCGTAGTTCCTTTTATCGGAAAAATATTAATACGACCGGAATTTCGAAGCCGTGTAACTTTCCCTTGGACTTGGCTGTATTTCATACCAGTTAAACGACTAAGATCGTCATAATTTGATACATATCCGTTTTCATCAAAGCTGATATTATCGATGAGCAATTGAATTTTTTCTTCTGTCCATTTAGCATCGATACTTGTTGTTCTTTTAGATTTCATAAGTCGTGCTACGCGATTTCCAACAGCTATCTCAGTCCTACCCAATGCACCAGCTATTTCGCTATGAGTGGCTCCCTGTTTTCTCATTGCTAACAGACGCTTATCTTCTTCGGATGTCCAAGGGCGTTTGAAACTATCAATGGCTAATTCCCGATTTACCTTTGGGAGATCCCCGTCACGTTGCAAGTTATATATTTTATTTCTTACTGATTGTGTTGTTCGATTTAACTTATTTGCCATTTCTTTTATATTCAAAACTTCGTTAGTTTCAGCAAGTAAGGCATTCTTTTTTAAATATTGAATTTCCTTAGTAGTCCAATTCTTCAATCAACTCACCTTCTTCCTAATAAATTCCTTTTTCAACATCGATAATATGCATGCGATAGCCAAGTAATGCAGATACAATTAAAGCTGAAATAACTGCAATCACAATTAGTGTTACGCTTAAACTGATACTTCCCATCCAGCTAAATATAGCTGTAACCATGGCTACGACAACTGTAAATAGTATTAGCATTGAACATTTATGTTTTGTCATGTTTTCACCCTATTTCTGATTTTTAGCAATTAATATTCTGGTAAATCATTGAATAATTTTTGTAAAAATGGTCTGATGCGTTCTGCATCAAATATCCATTTTCCATCTGTATCTCTTTTTGCCAATTTATTATTTCTGACATAAGGATCGTAAACTATATAATCCATAATCCATGCTCTTTTCCTTCGAGTTATTTTTTCCATATCAGCGATTGTCAACCATTCAGGTTTCAAAAATTTATCAAATAGTTCATTCAAATATTCTTTGGCAAATTTTTCCATATATTTATTGTCTAATTGCACATTTACTTGCACTGGTAGATCTGGTTGAGGAAACATAATTACACCTCCTGTTTAACATTTGCGTATTTTCGGTCAATGCCGAGAAAGTCTGCAATTTCTAATCGATAGAAATTAGCTTTTTTACCTTTTTGAAATCCCTCAATAACTTGACGTGTGTATACAGCAGACTTTCCAATGTGACTGGCAACATCATTTAATTTGATACGCTTTCTTTTCATCATGATGTCAGCAATTTCTCCAAAATCTGTGATCCGCATTATTTTCATCTCCTTCTTTCCATAAAATTGGGTTAATAATAGTTAGCCTTCATCTACTCGGTAGATGATTTTTGTTTATAAGCTAGTTAATTTATTAGCTAAAACTGTTGACATTTTTAACCTATAGTGTAAAATGTAGACATAGTTAAATAAGGCTATAGAAAGTCCCAGTAAACCTTTTATCCGTCGCCAAACGTTGAGGTTATCACTATGCTATTCTTATGTCTTTTTTTAGCTGACTAACTAGCTTATGAACATAGTATATTAATCTTTAGATTAAATGTCAACCTTTTTTAACCTAAAGATTAAAAAGATTGTTCTTTTGCTATGGAGGATGTTTATATGACACCATTTGAAAGAGTTAAATATCTTTCTGATAAACAAGGGATTTCGATTAATGCTTTGGAAGAAAGAATTGGTCTTAGCAAAAATACTTTATATTCTTGGAAGAAAAAAACACCAGGCGTGGACAAGCTTAAACTCGTAGCCGACTACTTCGATGTCTCCACTGACTACCTACTAGGGCGCACGAACAATCCTGTAGCAGGTCTTTCCAAAAAAGCTCCGTTCACTGTGGAAGAGGCACTCGCTTCTGTTATGAGTAGCGATGGTAAGCCATTGACTGAACACGATCGAAAAGTATTGACTGGTATTATTGAAGCTTATCTTGAAAAAAATACTGACGCTGAGTAGGTGATTTTATTGGACATTGATAATGAAGTAAATGAGATTATTAATGAGCTTGGTGTGACAGTTATTGAAACGCCCGAACTAGACTCTGATGCCAAATATATAGCCGTAATGGATACAATTGTCTTGGATTCTCGATTATCTGAACGAATTAAGCTATTACGGCTATTACACGAACTTGGTCATGCTGCTAAACACAAAAATAACTACTTGCTTTATAAAAAGAGCTTCGCACTTCATTCAAAAATGGAAAATGAAGCGGAAGAATTTATGATTGAAAAAATGTTAGAAGCAAAGTTAAATGATCCAGACTTTGAGCCCAGTTCATTTAATTACATAAATTTTTTAGAAAGTTATGATATCGAAACAAGATACGAACCTGTCGTTAAAGAGTTTATGATGAAATATCTTGTCGGTTTTAGTACCGATAATATATTTTTTTAGCAACAAAACGAACATAGGTTCGTAAAATAGAGTTAGAAAGGAAGATAGAAATGCAATATCAAGAATTCAAAGAATGGATAGAACAGAATACAAGAGGATATGAGCTATTTTGCAACAAAGCTATGGGATTACAATTAACTCGTAACAAAAAACGCACAGGAAAGACAAAAAAATGGACTGATAACAAGATGGAACGTGCAGTTGAATCTATGTGGGTTGACGTAGTAAAAAACGCCTATGAACAAATAAAAGGACAAAAAGGTGTGCCTAAGTACAATGGATACCAGATATGGCTTGACTTCATATCTGAAATCGAATTTGTAGATAATTTTGACGATAGTATAGCTGAATTAGAGTTTGAATAGGAGGAATAACTATGGCAAGTATTAAACAGCAAAAGAACGGAAAGTGGCGTTATAGAGTGCGCTATAAAGAAAACGGAAAGTTTAGAGAAATATCAAAAAGTGGATTTAGAACAAAACGTGATGCACAATCAGCAGCTAATGAGATTGAAACGAAAATTTCAGGCGGGATAAATATTTGCGACGGTAATATGCTGTTGCGAGATTACTTAGAAATATGGCTTAATCTGAAGAAAAGACAAGTTAAACAGTCTACCCTACTCAAGATCAATCGTTCTTTTAGACTGTATGTATTACCGCGGTTTGGACTTACTAAAATGACAGATATAAAAAGACTTGACTGCATTCAATGGATTCATACCATGTGCGAAAATCTTAATATTGACTCGGTAAAATCTTACGCTGCTCCATTCAACAACGCATTAGAAGATGCTGTTAACGAATATAAAATTATTGAATCTAATCCAATGAAAAACATTAAATATCCTCGATCCGAGAAAAGAAAAAAGAATATCAAATTTTTTGAGCTTGATGATCTTAAATTATTGCTAGATATTATGAAAAATCAAAAAGATACACTTTATAATTATCAATATTATGTTTTAACAACGTTTCTAGCGCGAACTGGATTGCGTCTAGGTGAGGCTTTAGCGCTTAATTGGGAAGATATAAATAAAAATAATTTATCTGTAACAAAAACTTTATATAGAGAAAATGAACAAGATTTTATAACTTCGCCTAAAACTGATTCAAGCTATCGTGTTATTGCTTTAGACGGAAAAACTATCGAATTATTAAAATCATTAAAAATAGCAAAGATGAAATATAGCTTAAAAAACAACGATTTTATTTTGAATAAAGACCTGATTTTTTACGATTACAAAGGTAACCCACTAAAGCAAACAAATTATCGAACATATTTCTATAAAATGTGTCGATTAGCAAAGGTTCCTGTTTTATCTCCACATTCACTCAGACATTCACATGCTGTACATTTACTGGAAAGCGGAGCAAATATAAAATACGTTTCTGAGCGCTTAGGCCATGCTACTATAAATATGACAGCAAATGTCTATCTGCACGTTTCACAAAAAATAGAACGAGAATCTATTTCTATGTACGAAAACTATTTCTAATTTTTGTGGCAAGTTTGTGGCAAGCACACTAACTTGAGTATATAAAACGTTGATATAAAGAGATTTATTCGTACATACGCCATTTGGTTGATGAACCGCGATATTTTTCAGTGATCTTTTCAAAACCACCTACAACTTGTTCTATTTTAACCACATTGTCACCATTTGACCAGTATTTTTTGCTAAAGAAAGCAAATTAGCAAATGGTCTTCAATTTTTCCTTTTATCTTCTAGTTAAAGCCAAGCAGAAATAATTAACCCCTTCAAAAAGAAAACGCTTGCAAAAACTATTGGAATATGGTATAAAATAGGTGTAAGGGGTCATAGGAATTCCCAGTAACGTAGACGATGTAGGTTCTACACACCAGAGAATTGTTATGAGACTTAAAAAAACAGCTAAAGGATGTGGGAATTTGAGTTACTCCTTACTAATTGAATAGGGTCTAGTGAGTTGAATCTTTATTAGGTGGACATCAGAACCTTAATAAAATAGACGAAAAAGCACCAAAACAGCAACACCTTCGAAAAAAAACTCACTAGATCTTTTTTTGTGCGCTTTTTTCTTTTCCCTCCTCGGTTTTTTCTGTTAAAATATGGAACATTAAGTGTAAAAGAGGAGCAAAAAATTGTGAAATTTCATTACATACTCTTGATTAATCAAGTATCCGGTAATGGTAATGGTAAAAAAACCGGTGAGATTATTCAAAATTTATTAAATGAACAGCATATGAGTTATGAAAGCCATTATACGGAATATGCCGGCCATGAAGCAAAAATTGTCGAAGAATTGGCCCTATCCAAATTGGTTGGCTGGAATGATGAAATAAAAGCTGCGTATGAAGATAAGATTTATCCTTTGTTGGTAGTAATTGGTGGCGATGGTACTTTACATCAGGTTTTAAATCAATTTTACCGCATGAATAAAGAGTTCCCGGTGAGTTATATTCCTGGAGGTTCAGGAAATGATTTTGCTCGCGGTATTAAACTACCAAAAGATCCGCAAAAAGCCTTTTGGGCTATCCAACGAGCCAAAGAACCACAAATGGTGAACACTTTAACCTATGATGAAAAAATTCAAAATGAAAAAGGTTTGGTCATTAACAATGTCGGGATTGGATTAGATGCCGCCATTGTTGCGGCTACAAATAATTCTCTGACGAAAAAAGCTTTAAACAAGTACAATCTTGGTTCTTTTGCCTATATCGCCTCAATTGTAAAAGTCTTGTTCACACAAAAAGGATTTCCCATTTTATTGGAAGTAAATGGTGAAGAACATACTTTCAAAAAAGCCTTTTTATGTACGACAACAAACCATCCTTATTTTGGCGGTGGTGTTGCAATTGCTCCAATGGCTAAGGCCAATGAAGATAATCTCGATCTCGTCATCGTGGAAAGAATTTCAATGATAAAAATTTTGGGTTTGGTCTTGCGCTTAATCACCAATAAATTAACGACTTCAAAACATTATCATCATTATAGTGGTCATAAACTACGGATCATCTCCACTGTTCCCCAATATGGTCAAGCTGATGGCGAGGTAATGGGTTCTCGTCCTTTTGATATTACCTTTGCGACTAAGTCCCAACTGATTTGGTATTATTCTGATTAAAATTTTAACTACAAAATACGCTAACTGCCTTCTCGTATCCGAGTTCTAAGGCAGTTAGCGTATTTTTTGTCTCATAGAGATTTATATTTACTTGCAGACCACATTTTTTGGGACTTACATAAAATCCATCGGACTTAACCCATCCATTCCAATTAATGGATCAATGGCGTTTTCTCGGACCAATTGTCGGGTTAAAACAAAGCGAAGTGGCATATCTTCTTTTGAGTCCACCTGGGCCAAATTATTTTCTTCAACCAAATTGACCGCCGAATTTTCTTTGACAGCCTCATGGGTCAAAGAAAATTCAGATTCATAAGTTAAAGGCTGATGTTGTTTTTGACTTTCAGTTGTTTCAATTGATTTTTCTATTTCTGTTGTGATTAGACCATCTGATTTTGAAGCAGTTAAGACTGCTATTCTTTGGGCTAAAGTTGTTAAACGGTTAGCTGATTGATTGGAGACACACGTTTGAAAAGCCTGACTTTCCCCTAATAAAATTAATTTATCTTTACTGCGGGTAACAGCGGTATAAAGTAAATTACGCTGTAACATGCGTTGGTATTGAAAGACCATAGGCAAGATCACCATCTCAAATTCACTACCTTGCGATTTATGAATGGAGCAACAATAAGATAAAGTGATTTTTTGCCAATCATTGCGCTTATAAGTCACCTCATTGGCATCAAATTGAATAACTAATTCATCAACCTTATCCTCACTATCTTTAGCAAAAATAATTCCAACGATTTGTCCCATATCGCCATTAAAAACATTCTCTTCTGGCGAATTAACCAACTGCAACACTTTATCACCAATTCGATACACGTGGTCGTGAAATGAAACTTCTTTTTTCGTACCATCATTGGGATTAAAAATTTCTTGCATCATCTTATTTAACGCATCAATCCCTGCAGGCCCCCGATACATCGGTGCTAACAACTGAATATCTTGAGCTGTAAAGCCTTTTGCTTTGGCTTTAGTCACGATTTGAGCGATCAAAGGTTCAATTTGTTGTGCATGACAAGGAAAAAAGGAACGGTCTGCTTTATTTTGGGTAAAATCAGTCGGGAGATACCCCTCTTTTATTTCATGGGCTAATGAAATAATCGTTGAGCCATCTTCCTGGCGGTAAATATCCGTTAGTTCCCGCTGCGGAATTTCTTTGATTGCCAGTAAATCATGCAGCACTTGTCCTGGGCCGACTGAAGGAAGTTGATCTTTATCACCGACAAATATAACTTGCATGTTGTTAGGAATTGCTTTTAACAAGGAGTTGGCAAGCCATGTGTCCAACATCGACATTTCGTCGACAATGAGTAAGCCGCCGGCTAACTCATTAATCTCCATTTCACCCGCTTTTTCTCTTCCCGTTAATCCCAACAAACGGTGAATGGTGCCACTTGGCAAACCGGTCGTTTCATTCATCCGCTTTGCAGCACGTCCAGTTGGTGCTGCTAACAAGATAGGAAAGACTTCTTGGGTGTAGTCTAACGGATCCAAACTTAAATCGTTTAATTCAGCAAACAATTGGACAATCCCATTAATGACCGTCGTCTTTCCTGTACCAGGACCACCCGTTAGAATAAACAGCGGTGAAGCCAGGGCTGCTTTGATAGCTTCTGTTTGAGAAGTTCCATAATGAATTCCTAAGTCTTTTTCTAAACTGGCTAATTTTTTTTCAATTGTTTTTTTAGGGTACTTAATTTCTTTTTTTCGTTGTAACATCCGCTGAATAGAACCTGCAATGCCAATTTCAGCAAAATACAAACTATTTTCATAGATACGGGTCGCTTCTTGTTGAATTTTATCTTCTTCAGTCAAAGCAATGATTACATCTGCCAATTGTTCCGGATTAATTTCTACTGGTCGACTTTTTTCTAAAAGAAGTAACGTTTCATCCAATAAGCGATCAGCCTCTATATAAGTATCCCCACTTTGTAGCGAACTTTGAAAAACCTGATGTAAGACAGCCGCCCGCAGCCGCTTTTCACTGGTAGCTGCAATTCCTAATTGTTCAGCTAGTTGATCAGCTTTTTTAAAGCCGATTCCCTCAATATCTTCGACCAATTGGTAAGGATTTTCTTCAATAATACTCAAAGCCTGACTGTGATACATTTGATAGATGGCAAAAGAAAGTTGACTGCCAAATCCATACTCAGACAAACCGACGACAATTTCATCCATTCCCTGGTTGGCACGGACGATTTCAGCGATCTGCTGCTGTTTTTTTTCTGTTAAGCCGGTGATACTTGCCAAAACAGAAGCATCAGCAACAATTTTTTTTATCGCATCTACCCCCAACGTGGCAACAATTTTTTCAGCCGTTTTGGGACCTACACCGGGAAATTTTTCACTTGCAAAATAATTAATCAATCCATTTTCAGAGGTGGGTTGATTTTGAGAATAACTTTCTACTTGAAATTGCAAACCATAGCGAGCATGTTCAATCAATTCTCCATAAAATTGGTATAAAGTATCTTCGCTAATATCGCCAAACGAACCCGTCACAACGATTTGCGGCTCCTGATACGCAGTATTGGTTTCCGCGATGTCAATTAACATGACTTTATAAAAATTGCCGGGATTTTCAAAAAAGATTGCCGCGACTGTCCCACTGACAAAATTTCGTTCTTCCATGCAATACCGGCTCCTTCCTATAATAAGGCGTCTAAGCTGCTTTGATCACCTAAAAAACTGGCGTCATTCCATTTTGTTAGTTCAAATGGCGTTAAATTTTCCGGTTCTTTGGTCGACAGAATGCTTAAACTATTATTGACTAAGCCTCCCATTTCCCGTAACTCGGATAGTGATTTACCCGCTAACCATTGGATGGCAGCCGTCAACGATGCCCCATGTCCTACAAATAAAAGTGGGCCTTTATTTTGCATCGCAGCGTCACAAACAACTGTTTCAATCCGCGCTAGAGCATCTTCAATTTTTTCCCCGCCAAAAACACTAGGGTCATAACGATCCAAATGATGGCGTAAATTGTGCAATTCTACCGGATAACGTTTAGACATGTCATCGATTAACTGTCCTTCCAGCTCCCCTAAACCAAGCTCTTTTAATCCTTCATTGTATATAATTTCAGGCTTGTATCGCAGCTGCGCCAAAATTCCTTGGGCTGTTTTCATCGCTCTTGGGGCCGTACTGGCATATATTTTTTCAAAAGGAACATCTTTAATCTGTTGGCCCAACAATTCTATTTCCGCCAAACTTTCTGCAAGTAAGGGAGAATCTCCTTTTGCTCCTTGAAAGCGGCGTTCATTATTCCATTCAGTCTTACCGTGACGGGTAAAGTATAACTCCATGATAAAAGCTCCTTTAATTGTGAGTAAGTAAAATTTAGTCTAATTTATCATTTTCATAGTGATGGCTTAATTCTAAATTAGGAAACCCTTGCTGCCTTAGTGCTTCATAAATGACTAAAGCTGCGGTATTGGATAAATTCAACGAACGTACATGGGTATCATTCATCGGGATACGCAAACATTTTTCTGCATTTTCCCGCATAAATTCTTCTGGTAGTCCTGTCGTTTCTTTACCAAACATCAAAAAAATTTCTTCATCAGCATTGTAATCTACCCCGCTGTAGACTTGATTGGCAAATTTTGTAATCAAATAAAGACGACGTTCTCCTAAGTATGCTAAAAAGGCCGCTAGATCTTTATGGTAAGTGATATTCACATCATGCCAGTAATCTAAACCAGCTCGCTTTAAGTGCTTATCATCAGTTGAAAATCCCAAAGGTTCAATTAAATGCAGCGGGGTATTGGTGGCAGCACAAGTACGGGCAATATTGCCGGTATTGGCGGGAATTTGGGGTTCAAATAAAACAATATGATTCAACTTCATTACTCCTTTTAGTGTAATAATTATTTTTATTTTGCTTTTCTTTATAAAAAGGCGATTATTCTCTCTTACTATAGCACTTTCAGTAAATGTTTTTGTAAAAAAGTGCAAAAAAAGAACGTATCGGCTCGGTGTTAATCACTGCGAGTCGCTACGTTAGTGAAGTTCTTTTCACTAACTTTTATCAGAACAGGAACCTGATAAAAACCAATGAAAAATGACTTGTTTGTAATATATCACTCTTGAATAAATAATGCAACAGTTTTAACCGAAAAAAGTCACAAAAATTTCAATTTTCTTTTCCAATTAACAAGTCTAAGTCGATTGTAATTTTATTTAATGGACTTTTGGCTACTTGATCTTTTTGCGCTGCTGATACGCCCCACTCTAGAGGAGACATTTCTAATAGAGCGAGCTGATTTTCAGATGAAACATCAAAACTATACGTTATTTCATGATGATTTAAAAGCTTAAATTGTTCTTTAAAATGTTGAATGACTTCATTATTTTCATAATGCTGTTTCTTTTTATCGTCAGGATAAAAAGCCTGTCGCAGTTCTTGCAGATAACCACTACGAGGAACTACTTTTATAAGGGTGCCATCTGTTTTTAAAACACGTTTAAATTCACTGTAATTTGAAGGAGTAAATAAATTCAACACACTATCAAAAACTTGCGGGCCAAAAGGCAGACGCGTTAAATCTGCCACACACCAAAATAAAGCTTCTGGTTGCTCCGTGGCCAGATAAACCCCATCTTTAGCGATATCAAAACCAATACCGGTGATATTTTTTCCTATAGCAATATTATTAAAGAAACTGCCTTCCCCGCACCCCACATCTAAAATGGTGGTATTTGCTGGGACGTATTCCCGAATTTTTTGTAACAAACCATCATACATTCCCGCCTTTATTAGCTGGCGTCTGGCAGTAAATAATTTGCGATCATAACCACTTTGAATATTTTTCTTCAGAAAATACAACGTTCCTTTTTTCGAAACATCAAAGCGATGCCCCAATTGACAGACGAGTCCTGTAGGTGAAGGGGACATTTCACTTTGACACAATGGACATAAAAATAAATTACTATTTTTTGCCACAAAATTTTTTCCCCAGTCAATTTTTTTTAACATACTATTTCCTCGCTTACTTATATCTATATAAATAATCTGTAGTTTTTAGCTACTCTACTTTAACACAAGGCTGTGCTAAAATACTACATGAAAGTAAAGTGTCTGCTCACTTCAAATAATTTCAAAAGGAGACTAACATGATTAAAGAATTTTGTGCCGAAAATTTTACTAATATTCCAGCCGCTATTTATGCCGGAGCTAAACGGATTGAATTATGCGATAACTTAGCCGTAGGAGGAACAACGCCAAGTACTGGGGTAATTGAAGAAACACTAAGTTATGCCGGCGAAAAGAATGTTCCTGTTATGACGATGATTCGTCCACGAGGCGGGGATTTTATTTATAATGATACCGAATTGAAAATTATGCATACTGACTTAATTGAGGCTAAGAAAATGGGGACAGATGGTGTTGTATTTGGTTGTTTGACTCCCAGTGGTTGGCTTGATGAAGAAGCTTTAGAGTTACTAATCGACACTGCTGAAGGAGTACAAATTACCTTTCATATGGCCTTTGATGCCATTGTAAAAGAGCGCCAACTTGAAGCCATCGACTGGTTAGTAGAACATGGTGTAGATCGTATCTTAACCCATGGTGGGCCAAGCGGGACACCTATTTTGGAGAATATTCCTCGTCTCCAGGAATTAATTTCTTATGCCAACAACCGCATTATTATTTTGCCTGGTGCTGGTATTAATGCCGATAATGTTGCGTCAATTGTGACAGAGTTAGGCGTTAATGAAGCCCACGGCACAAAAATTGTGAACTTAGACTAAAAGAAGATTACAGTGAAGCTATACTTGGCACCCTTTTTTCTATTTGCTCCACTGGTCAAACGCTTGGAATGTCAAAATAAGTTCTCGTTAAAGAATTTAGAAAGGAGTCACAATGAAAAAAGCTGATGCAATGTATGCGTATGCTCGCAATCACAAATTAGGACAGAATATCACCCCTTTTTTAGGAGGCTGGTTACAGCGCAAGCATTTTGGTTTAATTGAAGATGCACTAGGCAAAGATGAAGAAGTAATCGCAAGTTTTATCGGACGCCATCATCCAGAAGATATTGAGAACTTTACTCCCTTTGAAGGAGAAGACCGTCCTGCTTTTGAAGAAAGAATCCGAACAAGACAAAGTGGTAAAGTCCGTTACTTTGACTGCAAAGGATTTCATGCTTATGCTGTCACAGATGCCGGACGACTCATTTTTGCGCGCTGGGTACCTTTTAATCACGACTATAAAAGTATTCCCTTAGATAATATTAATACCATTAATCCCAATACGCGGATTTTTTGGGGCTCAGTTCGCATTGAAAGTTTCCGCGAAGTTTTTAGTATCTTTTGGACAAAAAAGACTGTTTTTGCAATTGCAAAATTATTAGAAGATAGTAAAAGTGATATGCAAGATGGCGTGATGGATGGCATTACCACTGGCAAACGGGCGCGCCAAATTCGTCAAGAAACGGTCAAAGTACAAACGCCTTTAACCACCGAAACAAACTTTGAAAAGTTAAAAGAGCGTAAAAAGGCCCTGGATGAAGGGTTAATTACATTAGAAGAGTACGAAGAATACAAACGACGCTTTTTGGAATAAGCGAACTTTTCTTGAGGTGTTAAAAAAAATAAAAATACCCAAACGATTGTGTCATCTCTTCTTTTCCTGCGAATCATTGGAAAAGAGACGATTCTTTCGTTTGGGTATTGTTTTAAGAAATAAAATACTGCATAAACAGACTCGCAATATTAAAGTAAATCAGCACACTGGTTAAATCGCTTAAGGTAGTAATAAAGGGGCCACTTGCCACAGCCGGATCAAAGCCAAGTTTATCCATCAGCATTGGAATAAAACTGCCGGCTAAATTGGCAACAGTAATGGCACACATCATAGCCATTCCAATTACAAAGCCAAGAATTGGATTGTGTTTCCAAACCGCTACAATAATAAAAATAGTCAGTCCGGTAATAAAACCTGTTACAAGGCCGGTTAAAATCTCACTTACAACAGTTTTCACAAAATTATTTTCTTTATCATCATTGATGGCTAAGCGTCTTACAGCAACGGCTAAAGATTGTGTTCCAGCATTCCCGGCAGTCCCGGTAATTAGTGAAATAAAGACAGCCAAAATACTAGCTTCACTAACTAATTCCTCATAGTGGGAAATTAACGTTGCCGTTGCCATGCCTAAAAACAACAACGTAATCAACCAAGGCAGCCGTCTACTAGCCGCTTTAACGGGATTTTCAGAAACTTCTTCAACGTTGACCCCCGCTAAACCGGAATAGTCACTTGCTGCTTCATCGTCGATAACATCGATAATATCATCAACTGTAACAATCCCTAACAAATGATCATCGTAATCTGTGACTGGTAAGGCCAAAAAATCATAATCCCGAAAAGTTTGCGCAACGTCTTCTTGATCGTCCCCTACATGAACCGAAATCACTCGTTCGCTCATCACGTCTTGAATCATAGTATCATCTTCATTGACAATTAAATCTCTTAATGAAATAACACCCACTAAATGATTTTCCTGATCTACGACATAAATATAATAAATTGTTTCTGCCACATCTGCTTCATTTTTTAACACATACATCGCAGAACGAACTGTTTGATTGGCAACAATGGAAACAAATTCCGTTGTCATAATTGATCCGGCAGTATCATCTTCATAATGGAGAAGTTCTTTAATTTCACTCGCGTCTTCTTTATCCATTAAGCTTAAATATTTATTAACCGCTTTTTTATCTAGTGTGTTTAATAGGTCAACAGCGTTATCGGTATACATTTCTGCTAACATAGCTGCTGCATAGCCCGGACGCATTTCCGAAAGATAATCTGTCATATGTTCGTCATCTTCTTCAATCACGTCAAACATATCCGCCAACTCTTTTGGTGATAAATAACCATACATGCGGTGGCGTTCTTCACTGGTGAGGGACTGGTAGAACTGCCCCTGTTCGTATATGTGCATTTCTAAGAAAGGTTCTCTGAAGCCTTGCATATCATCTTCAAGCAATGCTTGTTTCAACACAGCAAAACGTTCTTCAAGTTCTAAATTTTCATCCACTCACACTCACCACACATTCTTAAATATTTTGAGCTACCTGTGTCATATCTTCAGGTAAAGCTAAAGTAAATGTCAAACGTTCACCACTAAAAGGATGATTAAATGACAACTTATAACAATGTAACGCTTGGCGCTCAATCCCAGCGGTCATCCATCCACCGTATAAGTCATCCCCTAATAAAGGACAACCAATTCCGCTAAAATGCACACGAATTTGATGAGTACGCCCAGTATGAAGTTTAATATCAACTAATGCCATGTTTTCGTTACGTTTTAACAACCAATATTCTGTTTGTGCCGCTTGACCATCCTCAGCAACTTTTCGTTTCAATAAAGAACTTAAATCGCGGGCAATAGGCAAATCAATCATTCCATGTTCTTTTAGCTGATTCATTTCACCAGCAACGAGAGCTTGATATCTTTTTTCTACTTGTTTCGCGCGCAATTGGCGATCTAATTGCGCATGAGCAAAACCGTGTTTAGCAAAGAGCATCAGCCCCGTCGTATCCCGATCCAAACGGGTAACCACATGAATGACCTGGTCTTTATAATTTTTCATTTTATAATAATGCTTCACACGATTAGCCATAGTACCATTGGGGTGATATTGCGCAGGAATTGAAGCAACTGCTGCTGGTTTATTCACAATTAAAAGATGTTCATCTTCATAAACAATGGCAATCGGTGTTTCGTCTAGGAGCACGGTTTCATGCTCTTTTTCATCTGGCACGACAATAGTAACCCTATCATTTGGACGTAAAGAATACAAGACATTTTCACGTTTATCATTGACTAAAATCAAGCCCCCCTGGAATTTAATTTTTGCCAATAACCCCTTGGAAATGCCTTGCTCCTTTAAAAAATACTTCAATTGTTGTGCTGTTTCTTTTTGATATTGATACATAAATTCCATAACTACCTAATCTTCTCCAATAAAAGCGTCTTTTACCCGATGCCAAAAGTCCATATGCCGAAAAGAAGCAAAATGAATACGTTCATGGGCAATTTTATAATAAACTGCTGCAATGTGATCTTTTTGAATATCCAGTTGATCAACTGTAATCATATAATCATTACTGTCTTGTAAGCGTATCTCCATCCATTCATCGGCAGATATCACTAAAGGTGACCCTAATGTTCTGAAAACGCGATTGTTCAAAGAAGCAATTTCTGCTAATTGAATTGCATTAATACTAGGGTGTAAAACAGCTCCCCCTACACTTTTATTGTAGGCAGTAGAACCAGTGGGAGTCGAAATAGATAGGCCATCACCACGAAAACGTTCAAAAATTTCTCCTTTTAAATAAACATCGGCTACCATTGTGCGATTGCCTCGTTTAATCGTCGACTCGTTTAAGGCTAAAAAATGCTTTGCGGGCTTGTCATCTTGATATTCAATACGAATATCCAATAAAGGATAGCTGATACTTTCTCCGCGATTTTCTTTTAAACTTGAGACCAATTCTGGTATTTCATAATCTCGCCAATCCGTATAAAAACCTAGATGACCGGTATGAACCCCTAAAAAACTCACTTGATCTAATAAATGATTATAGCGATGAAATGCTGAAAGTAGTGTCCCATCTCCTCCAACAGAAATAACAATTTCGGGGTGTCCTTGATCAATTTCAATCTTATTTTCAGCTAAAAGTTTCCGCAGCTGCCGCTCTGTCTTTTCAGATTGAAGACCATGATTTGAAACAATGGCAACTTTTAATGTCATTTATGTTTCCTCCTGATCAATGGAAGCTTGGTAATAACTATCGTCTGATTTGCCCCGCCCGTGAGAAAATAAGCGTTGCGCTTCTTGAATTTCTTCACGAATCGTAGACATTTCTTCATCTAATTGATAAGCCGCTTCTGCTGCACGCTGCAAACGAATCTTCATTTCTTCTGGAAAAGCACCCTGATATTTATAATTTAATGAGTGTTCAATCGTAGCCCAAAAATTCATTGCTAACGTCCGAATTTGTATTTCTGCCAAAATGATTTTTTCGCCATTTACTAACTGAACAGGATACTCAATTACTAAATGATAAGAACGATAGCCGCTCGCTTTTTTATTTGTAATATAATCGCGTTCAATAATCACTTTCATATCTTTACGGTTACGCAATAATTGCACAACTTGATGAATGTCTTCTACGAACTGACACATGATTCTAAGACCGGCAATATCTGACATTTCTTCTTCCAACCGTTCCATAGGAATGTGCCGAATTTGACTTTTGGTAATGATACTTTCCACTGGTTTTACTCGACCAGTGACAAATTCAATTGGTACATGTTGATTTTGTTCGCGAAATTGTTTGCGAATTCCCCGCAATTTTACTTTTAACTCTGATACGGTTTGCTCATATGGTGCTAAAAATTTATCCCAATCTCGATCCATAATCATCCCTCAATTTTCTTTAATACATACCATTGTCATTTTACCATAAACCCACTTAAATCTTTATCACTTCAAATTGAAAAAATATTCCAACAATTTAATCGTATTAATTGCGTATATTCGCATTTTATGGCACAATAGGAAATCGATAAAATTGCAAACAGGAACAAATTAACTGGTAATAGCCTAAATAGTTCGTACTGGTTTGTAAAATTTCTAAGTAAAACGCTATTTTTATTAGGATTATCTAAATTTTAGTATATTTCTTTTATATAAATTTTTATTGATTAAAAGAATACTCTATTTTCACAGCTTAAACTTGCAGTTTCATATCTTAACACGTAAACTAATGAGGGATTATGATGAGTCAATCAACTGAAATAGAATTTAAAACCATGTTAAACGCTAGTGATTTCAAACGTATTATGACGTACTATCACGTTACCTCTGCGGATATTGTGGAACAAACAAATTGTTACTTTGACACTGTCGATGCAAAACTAAAAAAGGCCCACACTGGTCTAAGGATTCGTTTATTGCCTGAATATGCAGAAGTGACTTTAAAAACACCGCAAAAAGAAGGCCTTTTGGAAACGACTGAAAGATTAACCCCGGCAGAAGCAAAAAAATACTTAACTTTACAACAAATTCCTAAAAATGGACCTGTTGAAAAGAAATTGGCAACGCTCAATATTGCCATTACAGATTTACATATGATTAGTCAGCTAACGACAAAGCGGGCAGAATTTTCTATTGCTGCCGGTTTATTAGCGTTAGATGAAAGTTTTTATGGATCGACTGGGCATGACTTTGAATTGGAGTTGGAAGTAAAAGATGCCAAAACGGGCAAAGCTGCTTTTGCCCAACTATTAAAAGAATTAGCAGTTTCTTACGTGCCGGCAGAAAATAAAATTAGCCGGAGTCTTAAAAAAAATGCAAAGCTAAAAACTGTTTATTTTCATTTTTTCTACGTTTCTGCTAAGTTGAAGTAGCGAGAAACGACTCAAACTGTTGGAGGAGATTTAAGTGATTGAAATTTATTTGTTTGTCAATCCTTTAGGGGCTGTCTGTTTAGGTTCAGAAAAGCACCTATGGCATTATGTACAAACATCGGAACAAAAAATCCAATTTCGGCTGATGCCTTTAGTTAATATGCAAACTATCACTGCGGTAATGCAGCGACGCAATATTCCTAAACATGATATTGATGCAAGAAACCAACTTTTTGAAAATACTTATTCTGCCGCTTTAGATGCCAAAGCACTCCAACTGCAAGGCAAGAAAAAAGCTCGTGAATTTATTATGCAGATGCAAGAAGAAATTGCTTGTAATGGCCAAGAGTATAATCAAGAATTAGTCCTCTCTTTAGTAACTGACGTTGGTGGCGATTTGGAAATGTTTGAAGAAGATAGACGCAGCGATTTGGTCAAAACATTATTTCAGGAAGATCAAAATACTGCTCGTGAAATGGGTATCACCACTCATCCTTCTGCCGTTATTTACAACTATGCTTGCGAAAGAGATTATGGTGTATTATTAGAAGGAGCCGAAGCTTTGGCTGATATTCCACGACTTTGCCAAGTTGATCAAGAAAATTATCAAATTTTTCATATTGACGGTTATTTGCAACGAAAAAATGAGCGGCGCGTGCCTCACGATAGCAAACATTTGAAGTTAATGTAAAATAAGCCTTGGCTCACTTGCCAAGGCTTATTTTTTATATCGCAGCTACTTAAGTATCAATATAAAACTAGATTTAGTAGCGCGTAAAAAATTCAAAATTTAGTTCTGATTAAGAATACCAAAAGACGAATCTCTGAGATTTCTCCAAAGAGCTAACCACGTTCACTTCACTTTTCTTATAATTTGGCAACTAATGCTTCTAATTCAGTTAATCGTTGTTCAAACATCTTCATCGCATCTTCTATATAATCCGCTTTTGTCATATCAACACCAGCTTTTTTCATTACTTCAATTGGATAGTCACTATTACCTGCTTTCAAGTAATTCAAGTAATGGTCCAACGCACCATCTTCTTTAGCTAATATTTTCTTCGCTAATGCTGAAGCAGCCGAAAAACCAGTCGCATATTGATAAACATAATAATTATAGTAAAAATGCGGAATTCGTGCCCATTCTAATTTAATTTCTTCATCATTTTCAACATCGGGACCGTAATATTTCGCATTCAAATCACCATAGTAATCATTTAAATATTCACTGGTTAACGGAACGCCCTTTGCATCTTCCGTGTGAATGAAATGTTCAAACTCTGCAAATTGAGTCTGACGGAAAATAGTTCCTTTGAAGCCATCTAAATAATGATTCAAGACATATGCCCGTACCTTCGGATCTTTTTCCGTTTCTAACAAGTATTCAGTTAAGATATTTTCATTCGTGGTGGAAGCAATTTCCGCTAAGAAAATAGAGTAATCGCCATAAACGAATGGTTGGTTATTACGCGTAAAGTAACTATGAACACTATGTCCCATTTCGTGGACTAAAGTAAATAATTGATCTAAGGTATCATGCCAATTCATTAAAATGTAAGGTGCTGTATCGTAAGCACCGGAAGAATAAGCACCGCTACGTTTTCCTTTATTCTCAATAACATCAATCCAACGACTAGCAAAAGCTTTGGTCACCACTTCATTGTACTCTGGTCCCATAATTTGTAAGGCATCTTTGGCCTTTTCAACAGCTTCTTCATAGGAATAACGGATTGGTGCTTCCCCTAAAATTGGCGTATACATATCGTACATATGCAAGGCATCTGTTGCTAATAATTTTTTGCGGAGTGCCACGTAGCGATGTAACAAAGGCAAGTGCTTATTGACCACATCAACTAAAGTGTCATACACACTTTCAGGAATATGATTATTACTAAGAGATGCTTCTCTAGCAGAAGCATATTGGCGTACTTTGGCTTTAAAATTGTGGCCTTTCACATGAGAACTTAGCGTTTGCGCAAAAGTATTCCGGAACTGGCCATAAACACTGTATAAGCCTTTAAAAGCAGCTTCCCGCACAACAGGGTCAGTGGATTCCATTAATTGGCCGTACACACCATGAGATAACTGAATTTTTTCACCTTCGCTATCTTCAATGGTAGGAAAAACCAAGTCTGCATTATTCAAAACAGAAAAAATATCATCTGCTGCACCAAAGATTTCACTTGAACCCGCTAATAATTCTTCTTGATCTGCCGGCAGTACATGTGCCCGATTATCTACCATTTGTGTTACATAGTGCCGATAAATTTCTAACTTTGGCTCTTGGTCAAAATAAGACCAAATTTGTTCATCTGACAAAGTTAAAACTTCAGGTTCAAACCAGGAAACAGCTGCACTGGCTTCTGCAAATAAACTACTGGCACGAGCATATAAACCCTGATAGACAGTATTTCCGGTATCTTGATCATTTTTCAAGTGGCTATAGACATAGAGCGTTTCCAATTTACGATAAATCCCCAAACAAAATTCCAAAGCCTGTAAAAAGGCGGCCGGACCTTTGTGCAATGTGCCTTTGTATTGGTCTGCTTGGTTTAATTCTTCTTTCAATTCAGCAAAGGCCGCATCAAAAGCTTGGTCATCGGCAAAAATTGGAGTTAAATCCCACGTCATTTTTTCTGGTAAGCTTTCTCTAGTTGGTAATTGTTTTGTCGCCATCATTCAACCTCCTGATAATTACTTCAACGAAAAGTTATCATTCTCTTCGATTACTTTCTATACTATCACAACTGGCTTTTTTTAGCGGCAAAAACTTCTTGTTAGATTCCCTGATAAAGTGAGACATTCCTGATAAATTTCCTTTAAAATCGTTTTTTGACAGACTAATGGGAAATCCCATTGCCACTCAAGTTGGTTAAGTTGCTGCACCCATTGGTGGCAACTGTTACTCTGTAAAAATAAGAAACGTAATAACAACAGTTCATGTTCAAAGAAAAAATGATAGCGACTACTGCTATAACACCAAAAAGGCAAGTCAAGCATATTTCCTTGATGCAGATAAAAAAAGTGTTGTATCCGCAAAAAACGTTGTTGCCGACGAAACAATCGCTGCCGCAAAAAACGTTTATAAGCTGCCTCATGCCAATAAGATTTAACTGGGTTTAAAGTCAAAAGTGGAACGTTTGCTCCCATCTTTTGGCTATTGGCAATATTTTGACATTGCCACTGATATCCCCGATTAAAGTCCCAACTGATGAGATAGTAAACTCTCATTTGTTGTACTTTCGTATCTAAATACCACAAGTAAGCCGTTTGGTTCCAATAACAGAAGCATTTTTGTAACTGACTAATTTGCTGACGCGGAATAAATTTTTGCCCGACTATCCACCATGGCTGATATTGAAAAGACAAATAATTATAAGTACGTTCTTTAAAGCGTTGTAATGTTAAAGTGGAACATTGAAATTCAATTGGCATTTTATCCATCAGTAGATCCGGGCGTTGCTTTAAATGCGGCAAATAAACTTCAAGTTGGCTATGAGGAAACTGTTGATTGAGCCAAATTTTCCCAGCCAAGTGTTCCGCCGTTTCCCCTTCTGATAGAGCCTGACAAGCATCACTTTTCCAATGGGCAAAATGGGCTTGCTGTTTTTTCCCTTTTTTTAAACATAATTGTTTTTCACAAGCTGGACAGATGAACTCCTCTCCTTTTTTTGCCACTAAGGCTGTTACAAGTTCTCCTTTTTTATTTTTGGCGATTAACATTTTTATCCCCCGCAAGAATCTACGCAAAATTGGTAAAAATGCGCATAAGATGGAGAAAACTTAGGTTCTACAGGATTAATACTTACTTACAACAAGAAAAAAATAGGACAAAAAAAGATCTGGAGGCTATCCAGATCTCATTTTTTTAATGTATTAAAAGTAATGACGGGTGGTTGCTAGCGCGTCACGTTCCATCAAAAGCTTACCATGTTCGGCTAAAACTTCTGGTGTTACTTGACTCAGGCGAGCAAACTCACTTAGACAGGCTAAGTAATCATCGATTTGATTTTTTAACAAATAATCATCGGTAAATCGAATTTCTAAGAAGTAAAAATGATTTAATTCATAAAGATTGGTTAATACACCTTCACCGCCCTCGAATTCATGGGCCAATTGAATCATTTGTTCAAAATCTATCATCTCAAAGACATAGTCTCTTTTGATATCTGTGATCTCTTCTTCCTCTTGGACTTCTTGTAATTGCTCTGCAATGTGCTTTTTCAAGAAATCACTCACCTCTTCAGCACTACCATCTGTCATTTGTTCTAAATTGGTAAACTCTTCATTTGGAATATTTTTACTGATAAAAAGTTCCAGTCCATCACCTTTTGGTAGCACTTGAAAAGTAACAGCTTCGCTGCCTTTAAATTCTTCATTGACATCTACCTCTTCCAAAATACTATAAAAGAAGTTTTCAATTTCATTATGGTTACCTAACAAATCCAAAAAGGTAATTCCTCGGTCAGCTAAATCTTCACTTTTAATGAGAACACGAATCGTATTGTCGTTAATATGTTCCATTTCCATCTTAGCTACACCTCGCTTTTCTAACATTATAGCTACATTGTAACGGAACCTTATCAAATGTAAAGGAAAACCTCGTGATTTAGTAAATCTTAAAAATCCCAACAAAAAAAGCCGTTATGAGGTCAAGACCTATCTGCCTAGAAGCAAAATCTTCCTTTAACAAATACCAAACTAAACCACAAGGTAGCCATTCAAAAAAGAAAAAGATTTCATAAAAAATAGAACAACTTGGCAGGCTCAAAATACCCGTTTTTTTGCTGTAATATACCTTATAAATCAAAAAGACTGTCACGTATTACGTGACAGTCAAACTTCTTATAATCCAGCCATTAATTGTGCGTGCCGTAATTCTAATTGGCGTACTTCGCGTGGTAAGAAACGTCTGATTTCATCTTCGTTAAATCCAACTTGAAGACGTTTTTCGTCGATCATAATCGGACGACGTAATAAACCAGGATTCTTTTGTACCAAGTCCAGCAATTCTTTCAATGGTAAATCGTCTAAATCAATATTCAATTTTTGGAAGACTTTTGAGCGGGTAGAAATAATTTCTTCAGTTCCGTCTTCAGTCATTTGTAAAATTGCCTTTAATTCAGTAATATTCAATGGTTCAGAAAAGATATTACGTTCTACAAAGGGAATTTCGTGCTCTTGCAACCACGCGCGAGCTTTTCTGCACGATGTACAGCTAGGGGAAGTATAAAGTGTCAACAACGTGTATCACTCCTTCTTTATTATTATAAGTCACCTCTTTGTGAAGTCGCTTATAATTTCATCTGAGTTCATTATACCCAATCAAAAAAAAAAATACTACCCTTTTCTCAAAAAAAGTTTTAAAAAATTAAAGTTATCTTAATGACATATTCCTAGACTGCTTACGTTTTCACTCGTTTTCACGTTAAAAAGATTAGAATTATCAAATTTAACTGCCATTTATTTGCTTATATATAGCACAGCGTGTAATTGCCACATGCACTGTAACACAAACAGAAAATTCGTTATATAATTTCTGAAATTTCGTTTTTTAAATTTTGTTGTATACACAACAATAAATTTGTCTAGACAAATTTATGAGTGCTCATCACTCTTTTAATCAATATTTTTAGCAAAAAGTAAAAAAAAGATAAAGTGTAGGTCAAGATACGTTATTTTTTTACTCTTTTTAGCAGCGAATCTGTAATAAATGACTAACTAAAAATCAGCAAAAAGATTGTGAAAATATCATTTGAAAAATTATATTTTTTAATTTTTCATCCCAAACCAAATTATTCAGAAAATTCAGAAATAAAATACCATTCACTACTTAATTAATTTTTTTGTCGTATTTATTTTAAATTAATTTAATTTTTGACCATTTTATTCTTTTGATAAAAAAGAAAATTTTCTAGAATTACTTTTCTTGTGAAAAGCACAATTATTTTTTAAGTAAAAAAAACTGTAATCTCATTCGCATTTTTTTAAAAGTGCTGTTCTTAATTAGGTAAAGAAAACCTTTATAAATCAGCCTTTTCCTCTTTAATTTTACGGTTCTTTTCGTTAGAATGAATCCAGATCTTATGAAATTTGCAGAAAATTTGAAAGGAATGGCCTTTTTTGATTAACGCAATTGTTTTTGATGTTGACGACACAATTTATGACCAGCAACAACCTTTTCGTAACGCAGTTCACCGTGTTCTCCCTTTAGTAACCGATACCGATATGCATGAACTTTATATTCGCTTTCGCTTTCACAGTGACGAAACTTTTTGTAACGTTGCAAAAGGACAATGGAGTTTAACTTATATGCGCAATTATCGCATTATGGAATCTTTAAAAGATTTGGATTACCCCCATATCACCGAAACTACCGCATTAAAATTTCAAAAAATCTATGAAGAAGAATTAGATAATATTATTATGCATGAGTCTGTTTTTGAAACATTAAACTTTTTAAAAACACAAAATATTCCTATTAGTATTATTACAAACGGACCTACAGACCACCAATATAAAAAAATCATTCAGTTAAATCTACTAAACTGGGTCAAGGCAGATAATGTGATTATTTCCCAAGCAACGGGCTTCCAGAAACCCGAGCGAGAAATTTTTCAATTGGCTGAAAAGGAATTTGATGTCAAGCCAGAAAACACACTTTATGTTGGTGATAGCTTTGAAAATGACGTAGTTGGCTCCAAAAGTGCTGGGTGGAAGTCTTTATGGTTCAATCATCGTAATCGAGAAATACCGTCTGGTGAAAAAGCAATTCAAGATATTGAATTAACTTCTTTTGATCAATTAGCTCCTACGATAAAAGCTATTTTTGCTTAATAATTGAAGGAGAAAACAAATACTTTCTTGCCACGATCACCCATAATAAAAAGCACATTGCTTCTCTTGTATAAAAGAGACAATGTGCTTTTTTTATTTTTAAGAAACATCTGATAAATTATTCACCAGCACTTAAAATCATCCGAATATCGGCTTCTGTGAGTTGCTGTAGTTGCGTTTCATTGCCTTGAATCACTTTTTGGAACAATTCTCGCTTATCCTGCTGTAACGCATTCATGCGTTCTTCAATTGTTCCTTCTGCAATCATCCGCCACACCTCAACCACTTTTTCTTGGCCAATACGATGGGCCCGACCAGCCGCTTGTTCTTCTACTGCTGGATTCCACCACAAATCATATAATATCACTGTATCTGCTCCAGTTAAATTCAAGCCGGTACCGCCGGCTTTTAATGAAATTAAGAAGACATCTTTTTCACCTTGATTAAATGCGTTCACCATTTCAATACGATTTTTTGGAGGCGTGCTTCCTCGTAAATAAAAGCTCTCATAGCCTAGTTTGGCTAGTTCTTCTTCAATAATCGTTAACATTCCCGTAAATTGCGAGAATAAAAGAACCCGACGCCCATTTTCTTTAGCAGCTTGGATTAAGTCTTTGACTTGCTCCAATTTCCCAGAAGTACCTTCGTAATCGTCAATAAATAATTTAGGGTCACAACAAATCTGCCGCAATCGGGTTAAACCTGCTAAAATACTGATTCGATTTTTCTTGAAGGCAGCTGCATCCATTTGACTAATTTCTTCTCGCATTTGGCGTAAATAGGCCAAGTAGATTTTCTTTTGGTCTTCCGTTAGCGCACTGTAATAATTGGTTTCCAGTTTTTCTGGTAAATCTTTTAGCACAGTCGCTTTATCTCGTCGCAATACAAATGGTTTAATCATCTGGGCAATTTGTTCAGCAGATAATTGGCGATAGCGCTGTTGACTTGGGAAAAATCCTGGCATGATCATTTCAAATAAGGACCACAATTCTTCCAAATTATTCTCAATCGGGGTTCCACTTAATGCAAAGCGATGAGGAATTACTAATGAACGTAAAGCTTTCGCAGTCTTAGTTGCTGCATTTTTCACCATCTGCGCTTCATCTAAAATCAACTGATCTAAAGATAATTCGCGATATAAATCAATATCTTGTCTTAGACTAGCATAGGAGGTGATATAAATATCCACTTCCTGCGCTAAACAATTCATGCGTTCTTGTTTGTTCCCCCCCACTACGGCAGCTTTTAAACTTGGTGCAAATTTTTTCAATTCAGCTAACCAGTTAAAAGTTAAACTGGCAGGCGCTACAATCAAAGTCGTTTTAGTGGCATCTGCCTGCTTTTCTGACAGGAGATAAGCAATGGTCTGCAATGTCTTTCCTAGACCCATTTCATCAGCTAAGATGCCGCCAAATTGATAATGCGATAACATTTTTAGCCAACGAAATCCCGTTACTTGATAAGGACGCAAATCTGCATTTAAGCCTGCTGGTAACTGGGCGGGATAATTTTCAGGATGAGTTAAGTCTTTGACCATCTGGGTAAAATCATCGCTAAAAGAGACATTGGCAGCTTTTAACTGATCTTGGAGAACAAGGCCTTGATTTAGCGGCATTTTAATTACACCATCTTGGCTTTTTGTTTGGCGCAATTTTTGCAAAACAGCACTCGTTTCTTGAAACTCAGGCGTTTCAAGCGATAAAATCTGTCCATTGGTTAATGTATAAAAGGCATCTTGATTTAACAGACTGCGCAAAATATTATCTATTTCTTTTTCACCAATACCAGAAATATCAAAGTGAACATCCAACCAGGAACCATCACTGTCAACTTTTACTTCTGGTTCGATTTTATGGGCATCTAAATACAATTCCCGTAATTTTTTGCCTAGTTTTACCGTGCCCAGTTGTTGCAAAGTAGGCAATTCACGAGTAAAGAAATAATATAAGTCACTTCCAGTGGGCAGATTTTTAACAAAGCCTGCCTCGTTTTCCTCATAACCTTGTTGTTGCAACAAATGACGTGCACGATCTTCTTTTTGATAATCCCGTAAAACTTCCGGTTGATTTTCTTTCACCATATTATTAGCTACATTGCTAGAAAAAATCGCATCTCCATAACTAAATTGTAATTCGACAGCAATTTGTCCTTTTTTCTTTCGTAAAATAAAGCTAATTGCCAAATCCTCATCACTAATGTATTGATAGACTTCTGTGGCAATGTTCACTTCCCCAATTTGACGGAGTAAAGGCAAAACTTGTTTAAACAAAACAGACAATTCTTTTTTAGCGTAAGGAATTTCCTTTTTTTCAATGCGCTTTAATAATTGATCTAATGTTAAATAAATCTCCTGTTGACAACTACTCAAAGGATGAATCTTTTCATCAATAATTCCCCAGTGATAGTAATTGAACACTTGGTCATAATCTTTTTCAACAGCTAAGACAAACTGCTCCTTATCTTTTTTTACTGAAAAAGCTAAGGGTAATGCCGCATCAGAAAAAAGAATAGGACTCAATTTTTTTTCATCGTAGCCAAAAGTTGCGCCTAACTTACCTAGCATTTCTAAAAGCTTTTGCCCCCAACCAATAGGAACTAACAAGTATTTCTTATCTAACTTCCCGTTAACTAAGATGCCGGTTTGCCCCATTAGTTGCTGCGTTTGTGCCATGCCCCACAGAACCGTAAGAGCTTCATTGACATCTGGTGTAAACGCTTGTGGTTCAATTAAAAAGCTATGTTGTTTATTGATTAAAATTTTCTTTTGTTCAGAATAAGCTTGTAAAAATTTGTAAATATTTTTAACAATATAATTACGTGTCGTTCCTCTTTGCCCTACTTTTAGACTAATACCAAAAACCGCTAACTCTTTATGATAGGGATTTGTTTCAATCGCATCAATATTAAATTGTAAACGCAAAGGAATAGCTGTACCTTCTGCGGCCGGGAACTTTAATTTGGCAAAACCATTCGTAAACATTTCTGCAGTTGAAAATTTACTTTTCACTGGTTGTTCCATACTGCTCATAAATCGGGTTTTTCCTTGTTGGCGTAAAAACAGTTCTACTGCAACGGTATGTTTACAGTAATGATGTTCTTCCCAGTAAGGACATTGACAGTAGTCTTCTTCTTTTGCGGTGGCATCCAAATCCACGAGATATTCTTCACTGCCCAAAACGACAGCGTGCCAGACTTTATTGGCTGGATCCGGTGTTACTGATAGTACTCTTCCTTCATTGAGGTATGTGCGTCCTCGTTCAATTACTTTTTCAGGAATACTCCACTTCACCCAAATCTCTCCCATCTAATAATTGCAAACAGCCATGGCTGTTATTTGTCAATCAATTTTCAACGCAACTTGGCTTTGCCCAGCTCCGTTTGTCTTCACATTTATTTGTCTTACAATTTTTTCTTTTAATACCGGAACATGACTAATAATTCCAATTAAACGCCCTTCTGTTTCCAAGGTACTCAAGGCCTCCAAAGCCATCTCCAATGCTTCTTCATCCAAAGAACCAAAGCCTTCATCAATAAATAGTGCATCTAAAGCAATTCCACCGGTGCGGTTTTGGATGACATCTGCTAATGAGAGCGCTAAAGCTAGTGCAGCAATAAAACTTTCTCCACCAGATAGGGTTTGCACCCGTCTTGTTTGACCTGCATTGTCATCGTAAATATCGATATCTAGTCCTTTTTGACCGCGTCCACCATCAGATTTTTCTGCCAAACTAAATTGATAACGTCCATTGGTTAGTTGTTGTAAGCGAACATTGGCCACATCTAAAATCTCAGCTAAATAGGCTTGTAAAACATAGCGTTCCAAGCTAGTTTTGTAAGTATTTTTACCACTCAACACTTGACTTAACTGTTCGATTTCCGCCAATGCAGCCAAGGATGATTCGTGGGATTGTAATAATAGCGCTAACTTTTCTAGCAACTGTTGATTATCCTTTTGTTGCGCTTTTAAAAGGGAGCATCGTTGCTGACTTTCACTTAATTGCAGTTGTGCATGTTCATAGACTGTAGCTAATTCTTTAATTGCTGGTTTTTCTTTTCCCATTACTTTTGCTTGTAGTTTTTGTTTTTGTTCTTTGATTAACAGAATATCATTTTCATAATCTTTAATTTCTGTTGCAATCTTTTTAAGCTGTGCCTCATCTACTTCGGCTGTCAACAAATCACTTTTCGCTATCTTTCGTGGGGCAGTCGCTAAACGTACTTGCAGTTTTTCTGCTAGACTTTCTTCTTCCAGTACTGCATCTTGCTGATATGCCATTATTTCTTTAATTTGGACAGCATAACTTTTAGCAGTAGCTTTTAAGTTTTCACCTTTAACTTGATCCGTTTGCAACTGATCAACAAGAGTACTGATTTTCTGCGTAATCTCGCTAATTTGTTGCCGTAAAAGCGGGGCTGTCAGGTTTCCAACTTGTTCTTTCAAACTGGCTATTTCACCTTTTAATTGCTCCACACCATTATTTTGCTCTTGATGACGCTTTTGCCATGTAACTAAAACTTGATTGTGTTCAATCAGTTTTTGCTCTAATGCTACTTTTTTTTCTGTTGCTGCTGAAATTTCTTGTCCGAGTTGCTCTTGTTTTTCCACAAATGAGGAGAGTGCGACTAAAACATCATCATAATCCGTTTTTCCTGTTAATGCGTCAAATTTTCTTTCAATCTTTGTTTTTAGCTCACAAATAGCTGTATCTTGTTCTGCTAGTTGACGGTTTACTTTATCACACTCTTTTTCCAACTGCTCTTTTTCAGCGGAACTGCGAATCTGTTGTTCTTCTATAGACCGTAACTTTTTCTCTGCTAGATTTAACGCCGATTCCGTTTCTTGCACAGACAATTTTTCTTTAGCGTGTAAGGCAACGTCAGGATGTTCTGTAGCCCCACAAACTGGACAAGCTTCTCCCGGCTTCAAATCCAAACTTAACCGCGCAATCATCGCCTTGGCATAGTTGCTCTTTTGTAAAGTGTACTCGGTTAACGCTGCCTCACCAGTTAATTTTAGCTGCTGCTCGTTTAACTGCTGTGTTTGAATCGCTTCAAGTATATTACGCAGCTCTGTCTGCATCGTTTGATTGTTGTTTTGTAATTTTTCAAAGTCGACCACCAACTGCTGGATTTTGGCTAACTCCAACATCGTTTTTTGCCAAGGACCACTTTGTTGCGTTATTGCTTCTTGCTGTGCCAATGTTTCTTTTAAGTTAATAATATTTTGTTCTAATTCCTGCATTCTATGAAACATTTTTGACAGTTCGGCCGCTTGAGCAGTAAACACTTGTTGTTTTTCTTCCAAAAGTTCCGCTTGTGGTAATTTTACTTCCAAATTATGCAATGTTTTTTTTGCTAATTCCAAGTCCGCGGCTTTTTCTTGAAACATCATTCGTTGACTTTCCCAAATACTTAACGCGGCTGTATTCTTTTTCGCTTCATTTTTAGTTCGTATTAATTTATCTGCTTGGAGTTGCACTTTTTCTGTTGCCATTTTTAAAGAATTCACAAGCGGGGCTTGTTGTTGTAACCAGCTAAGCCAGTTTTGTTCCTTAATTTTTTCTGCTATTGCAATTTTTTTATCTGCCAACACGGTTTCATGTACAATAGCTTTTTCTAATTCATCAAAAGTTTTTTTCAATTCTTCTGCTTGATAATATTGTTTTTCAGCAGTATTTTTTTTAGCATTAAGTTCTGAAACAAGCACATCTTGCTCCTTAACTGCTTGTTGTAAAGCGCATAAGTCCCTCTCCCAAGCTTGCTTTGTTTCAGCTAAACTAGGTAAAACACTTATTTTTTCAAACCACTTAAAACTATCCACTAATGCTTCAGCTTGTAATCGCTTTGCTTCGATACTTTTGTTTTGCAAAGTAGCTTGTTCTTTCAGCCAAGTTTGCAAATTCTGATAGATTTCAGTATCAAACAGCCGACGTAAAACTTGTTCTTTATCAGTACTAGAAGCAATTAGAAAATTACGAAATTCGCCTTGTGGCAACATAATAATTTTGAAAAATTGATCCGCATTCAAGTGTAGCATTTGATACAATTCATCATCCACATTTTTTGTATATTGCTTCTTTTCATTCCCTAATGTGTCAAAAACTGTTAATGTTGTTTTCCCAGCGCGTTTAGTGGTCCCTGTTCCTCTTTTTTTTGCCACCTCTTGTTCCGGTCGGCGCATCACTTCATAAAGTAATCCTCCATGGCTAAAAGAAAAGGTCACTTCCGTTTCTTCAGCAGGTTGAGCAAAAAGTGAGCGCATTTCTTTACCACTGCGCAATTTACCAGAAGTTTGACCAAATAAAGCAAAAGTCATCCCATCAAAAATTGTTGTTTTGCCCGCACCGGTTTTTCCACTGACTAAAAACAGGCCTTGATCTGCAAAAGCGCCAAAATCGACTATTTCATCAATAAAAGGGCCAAAATTTTTCATGTGTAATCTCCGTGGCTGCATTCCAGTTGCTTCCTCCTTGCCAAAATACCTTTTTTGGATAGTTGTTCTTTATTTTAGAAAATTATAGCTTTTCAACTTGTTTACTTGTTGCTTGCAATCCTTTAGCTAACCAATCTTCTTGACTAGTAGTCAATGTTTCACTCGTCATTTCAGCAAAAAATTCAGTTACAATTTCCGCTGGTACATCAGCTCTTTTTTTCACTTTTTCTAATTGATTTTCCCGTTGTACTTGATTTAATCGCTCAATACCCAAAAGGCGAGGATAAATGTTACGTAGCTGATTCATTAAATTTGGAATAACGCCGCGATTGGTTAATTGAATTTGTAAAAAATCTTCTCGTGGTATACTCTGATAAAATTCAGGTGCCAACAATTCTTCATAGCTTGCAGTTAGTGTACGAACATCGTGGAGTGGCTTTAGTGGGTAAAAACTTCTAGAAAAATCTTGCGTATCTACGATATAAACGCCTTTAGTCTGCTTCTCTTCAGAAACGGCATACTTCAATGGCGCACCGCTGTATTGTACTAAAGGATGTTTTAAAGCCTGATGATTATGCAGATGTCCTAAAGCTACATAGTCAAAAACTGCTAATAAATCTACGGGCACGCTATCCAAACCACCTACCATAATTTTAGTTTCCGAATCGCTTTGACTGCTGCCAGCTGCAAAAAAATGTGCGACTAAAACATGTTTTTTCTGAGGATCAAAACGGGCAGTCATTGCAGCTATTACTCTTTCCATCGCCTTTGCTAAAGTCTTGATACTCTCATCTTCAAAATACAATCGTGCTTGAAATGGTTCAAAATAAGGCAGCAAGAAAAATTGCGTATCCTCTATTACAATCGGTTGAAAAGCCTGTGTTAGTTCTGTATGTAAATGAAAAGCAGTCTGGCTAAACCAAGGTGTACCGAAATTCAGGCGTTCTGAACTATCATGATTACCAGAAATGGTTAATAATGGCAGCTTATTTTGTAAATTAAAAGCGATAATTTTTTTATTAAACAGTTGAACCGCATCAATTGCCGGTACCCCACGATCATACAGATCACCTGCTACCACAACTGCCGTAACTTGTTCTTTCACAGCCAGTGCCAAAATTTGATCAAGCGCATCAGCTTGCTCCAGCAATAAATCAAAACCGTTCAATTTCTTACCAATATGCCAATCAGCGGTGTGTAAAAAACGCACTTTATACTCAACCTTTCTAAAAAAAGCATCTTCAGACCATTATAACACTTTCTCTAGCGTTTAAAAACGCCGCTGCTCTTTTATAAAAAGCAGCCTAATTTCTTATTTGTATACGGAAAATAACAGAAAAGAAGCTTCATTTCCTTTTAACTCTTTGACTGCTTAATAAAAAAAGCGGAATCAACGTGTTTAGCTCTCAAGCAAGAAGATGGAATTTTAATAAATTGATCTTTAAATTTCTTGAAATTTCAGCTTATTGCCGCAGAGAGTTCGTTCATATAGCTAGATCAAAGAAAAGCGAAATGAACGTGTTTAGCTCTCAAGTAAGAAGATGGAATTTTAATAAATTGCTCTTCAAATTTCTTGAAATTTCAGCTTATTGCCGCAGAGAGTTCGTTCATATAGCTAGATCAAAGAAAAGTATATCAGCCTTATCCCTTATGAAAATCATATCATTTCCTACTTACAAAAAAACCAGCGTATAATACGCTGGTTTTCCAAATATTATTGAGCAATGTATTTAAATTTAGGATCAATTGCCTGATCCAATTGGTCAAAAGAAGTCTGTATCCGACTTTCAACTAAAGCCAGTCCTTCTTTATCAATTTTTTTTATGTCACTTATATCAATGGGTTCCCCAAAACGCATAGTAACTTTTTTACGCTTTAATAAATCTTTAAAAGTAAGGGGGCCTTGATAGACACAAGGGACAATTTTAACTTTTGCCATTTTAGCGATTAATGCCATCCCACCTTTTAATTCAGTCGAATGTCTCGTACCACTAGGAAACATAATCAAACTCAAATCAGAATTTTTCAATAGTTTCACGGGTGTTTTAATGGCAGAAGGTCCCGGTTTTTGTCGATCCACTGGAAAAGCATTGGCATGAACTAAAATAAATCGTAAAATTGGATTTTTGAATAATTCTTCTTTGGCCATAAAACTGAATTTTTTTGGTCTTGCGCCCACGGCCATATACAAAGGGTCCCACCAGGTACGGTGAGGTGCAACTAAAATATAATTTTCATCTTGGGGTAATGCTGCTTTATTTTGAAATTCAGAGTTACCATTTAGGACAAATAAAAGAAAGCGGACAATTCCCCGCATAACAGTAAAAAACATCTGATCTTCCTCTCTATCGTTCTCTTGATCCCTCGTCGTAACTTTTTTGTTTTAAAAGTATTTTGTTAACGGCAGGGGCACTTTCAATTACAATACGGTCTAAGTATGCAAAAAAAAATATCTTTTGACAAGCTTTTTTTATTCGGATTAAATTTACTGCAACCCTAATTTTTCTAGTAAACTTATCAGCCCGACATGAATGTAATCTTCTTTTTACTTTTCTAATTTATCACTTGAAACTTTAACTGAAGTTTTTTTGCAGGAGATAGGATACCTTAATACCTTTTAACAAAAAGTTGCACCCTATTGTCAGTCGAGTATAATACGAATAGATATTTTCAATTTTGAGTAATTGCAGGTGTAAAACGTGTTAAATAAAAATGAACGAATCGATGCTTTATATGCTGAAGGCATCCAAATAATTCAGAGTAGTGATGTTTTTTCCTTTTCAATTGATGCCGTATTGCTGGCCAATTTTCCGAAGATTCCCAAACGAGGTAAAATTCTTGATCTTTGTGCTGGCAATGGTGCTGTTGGCCTCTTTATTAGTCGCAAGACACAAGCAAAAATTGAACAAATTGAAATTCAGCCACGTTTGGCTGATATGGCGAAACGAAGTATTGCTTTAAATCATTTAGAAGAGCAAATGGACGTTCACGAACTAAATTTAAAAGACAGTTTATCGGTCATTAAAAAAGATTCCCTAGACTTAATCTTGTGTAATCCTCCTTACTTTAAAAATTTGCCGACAAATGAAAAGAACCCCAATCCTCATTTGGCAATTGCTCGTCACGAAATCCATGCGACTTTAGCAGACGTTGTCGCTGTTTCGAGTCAAATGTTGAAAATGAACGGCCGACTTGCTCTGGTTCATCGACCAGATCGTTTTTTAGAAATTTTAGAGCTGATGCAGCACTATCGTATCGCCCCAAAACGGGTCCAATTTGTCTATCCTAAAGAAAATAAAGATGCCAATATTGTTTTAGTAGAAGGAATCAAAGATGGTAAAAAAGATGGCTTAAAGATTCTACCACCTTTAACTGTATATTCAGAAAGCAATGAGTATACACCAACTTTAAAGGCGATGCTTTATGGCCAGTAAACATTATTTTTATGTTCTTTTGTGTCGCGATAATACTTTTTACGGTGGCTACACCACTGATTTAGCTCGTCGTTTAAAAGAACACAATGATGGCGTGGGGGCAAAATATACTCGCCTAAAAAAACGACGACCACTTCAGATGATTCATGCTGAAGTTTTTTCGGACCGGAGTAGTGCCACCAAAGCTGAAGCCGCCTTTAAAAAGTTAAGCCGTCCCCAAAAAGAACGCTATTTAAAGCAGCACCAAACAAAAAATCAGTTACTTTAAGACGTATCCAAGGAACAGGTTATGAAGTTATCTCCAAAATTTCAAAAAACGTTTATCAAATAATGAAATGGAAAAAGACCCAAAGAATACAAATTCTCTGAAGAATCAGACAGCGAAAATAAATATTCTTTGGCTCTTTTTATTTTGCCAAAAAACTACCAAGTGCTACGCCAAGAAAGCTTAACAAGAGGCCACCACCATAAGAAAGAGCAAAATAGTAATAAAAAAGTTTTCGTTTTGTTTGATATAACGTCAACATTTCAAAATTAAAAGTTGAAAAAGTTGTATACCCTCCCATCATCCCTGTTCCTAAAAATAAATACAACCCATCATTTAAATGCAACCCCGAAAATATACCTAAAAGAAAAGCACCGGTTAAATTTATAATTTGGGTAGCCTTAGGATAAGGATGCGGCCGTTTTTCAAAAAAACGATTAATTGCAAAACGAGCCATTGCGCCTAGAGCCGCTCCAAAACCAACAAGTAATAGATTCATTTAAAATCCTCCTTGTTTGTTTTAGGTCGCCAAAATTTTTCTCCCAGATAAGCGGCGCAAAGTCCTCCACCAATCGATAGAACTAGATAGAGGAACGCCAAAAATATATTCGATTCAAAAAGTTTAATTGTATCTAAGGCAAAAGATGAAAATGTCGTAAAGGCCCCAAAAAATCCAGTTCCTATCCCTAGGATCAACCGACCATTTACATCTCTATCAACCATAATATGTTTGACAACCCAACTAAACAAAAAGCAGCCTAACAAATTGGCTACTAACGTCCCCAGCGGAAAACCATTTACTACCGGTAAATTTACTCCTAATAAATAGCGGGCATTGCCGCCAAAAAAGGCAAAAAAAGCTACAATCAAATAGTTCATGTCAACGCCCTCTCTTAAAAAATTTCTTATCAAAAAAGCAGCACCAGAAAAGCTGAAGCAGTCCGTTCAGCTCACAAGTAATAAACTAATATCCCGAATAGATTAACCTTATTTTTTATAAAAATTATGTATTTCATTTATCTACAAAAAAACCAAGAGTGAAAGTTGCAACTCTTGGTTTTTAAATTTAATTATTTGGCACGCTTAATATAAGTACCTTCAGCTGTATTGATTTCTAAGCTTTCACCAGCTTCAATAAAGTCTGGTACGTTCACAACTAAGCCTGTTTCCATTGTCGCAGGCTTACCAGATCCTGTTACAGTAGCCCCTTTAATAGAAGGTTGTGTTTCTGTTACTTCTAAGACAACAGTTGTTGGTAATTGAACACCGATAACTTCTGAACCAAAGAATTGGATTTTTACTTCCATATTTTCTAGTAAGTATTTCATTTCTTCTTCAATTGTTTCTACTGGAATTTCATATTGTTCATATGTTTCTAGATCCATGAAAAAGGCGGTGTCATCCATTGTATATAAATATTGTACTGGTTTTGTATCAATGTGGGCTTTTTCAAACTTTTCATCTGGACGTAAAGTAGTATCGTAAGTCGCACCACTTCTAACATCACGAAGTTTCATACGCATTACTGTGTTTCCTTTACCCGGTTTATGATGGCTGGCATCTAAAACTTTAATCAATTTACCGTCTTGGACAAATGTCATCCCTGCCCGTAAGTCACTTGCTGCGATCATTGTCTAAATCCTTCTTTCTTGTTATAAAATTCTTTTTCATTGTAGCAAACAAGAGGCGTTTATGCTAGTTTTAGCCAAAATTTATCTAATCAGGGCTTATTTTCTGACATAGTTAGGATCATATTCATCGGTTTCAATGTAAATATAAGCTTTTTTATCTGGTAAACTGTGACGAATTTCGCGTTCAATGTCATTAACGACCGTATAGCTGTGGGCTTCATCTTCATCGACAATATCAATTTTGGCCGCAATCATAATTTCTGTTGGACCTAAGTGAACCGTTTTAATATCGATCAGACGTTTTACCTCTTTACGATTAAAAGCAGCCTTAATTTTTTTCAAATCACCGGCTGTTACACTTTCGCCGATAATTAAGCTATAAAACTCACGGGCTAAAAAGATTGCCGCAAACATTAAGAGGAGCCCGATTAATAAACCACTTAACGCATCGAACATCGCGTTACCGGTCAGCATTGTTAAAATTGTACCCGCTAAAGCGACTAACAACCCAATCACTGCACAAAAATCTTCAGTAAAAATAATCAAAATTTCACTATGACGACTTTCTCTTAAAAAACGAAATAGCGGTAGTTTTTCTTCATTTAATTCTTTAATCTCTTTAAGGGCTATGCGCAATGAGCTACCTTCCACCATCATCCCAAAAAGTAAAATCCCAATTACCAGCCATTGGTTTCCAACTTCGTGTGCCGGGTGAAAAAGCTTTTCCAATGCTTCCATTACCCCAAGTGCCCCACCACCAAAGAAAAGCATTGTGGCCACAATGGTACTAAAAAAATATTTGGCCCGTCCTTCGCCAAATTGATGCAATTCACTAATCGGTCTTGTCGACCGCTTATCACCGATTAACAAGAGTGCTTGATTACTACAATCCACCACACTATGAATACTTTCATTCAACATGGCGGCACTGCCGCTTAACATATAGCCAATAAATTTACTAATGGCGACCAAAATATTGGCAACTAAGGCAGCGATAACGGCCATCATCCCCTGCTTTTTCTCTTCTGCCATTTTTATCTCCTCTTTTCACAAAAATGAATTTACTTTTATTATAAAGAATCTCTGACCTAAGAGAAAATGATAACCTCTCGAATCAAAACGTTCTACAAATAAGAGGATTTTTCCTACAATAAAGTTTAGGAAGTGAAAATGATGGAAACTTTAAGCAGTAGTTTTATTCTGCCCAAAACAGCGCAATTAGACGCGTCACAACAAAAAGTCATAAATGAAATTTTAAAATTCAGTGCGCAAAATATTTCCGCACCAAAAACAGCCATCTTTATTTTAAATGGAGATGCCGGGGCTGGTAAAAGTATTGTTCTAGCCAGCGCTTTTGAAAAATTGCAAACGTTAGCGCGTCAAAAAAACACCCCATTTACCGGCTTTGACAACAAATTATTGGTTAATCACAATGAGATGCTAAAAATTTATAAAGAGCTCGCGACCCAGTCTGATTATCTTTATAAAAAAGATTTTATGAAGCCGACACCTTTCATTAATCACTACCACAAAATTCAGCAGCAAGCAGATATTGTGATGATTGATGAAGGCCATTTATTATTAACTAAAGACGATCCCTTTAATAATTTCAAACAGCAGAATCAATTAACTGAAATTATGCAGTTAGCCAAAATTATCATTTTTGTTTTTGATCCCCAACAAGTGGTGAAACTAAAAAGCTACTGGCAAAATGACGGTCTGAAAAATTTATTAAAAGATTATCCCACTAAGTATTATCACTTGAATCAACAGTATCGCGTTCAAAATAAAAACGTTACAGATTGGATTAATGCCTTTACGAGGGGCCACCTGTTAGAAAAACCCCAAATCAACAATTTCGACTTGGAATTTTTTGCTGATGGTTTACCCCTTTACCAAAAAATACAGGAGAAAAATAAGGCTGTCGGATTATCGCGCATGCTGGCCACCGCTGATTTTCCTTTTACCGTTTTAGATGATAAGACTTGGTTTGTTACAGCCGGACAGTTAAAACTTCCTTGGGATAAAATTAATTTTACCGATCGACCATGGGCAGAGCGTCCGGAAACGATTGACGAAGTTGGCTCCATTTACACTATTCAAGGCTTTGATTTAAATTATGCCGGGGTCATCTTAGGTCCAAGTGTCAAATACGATGAAAAAACAGACAAAATCTATATTGATAGCAGTCTTTATGAAGATCATGAAGCTTTTAAAAAAAGAAACGATATTCCCGCTTTAAACCAAGCAAAAGATACTATCGTGATGAATTCTGTCAATATTTTATTAAAACGGGGAAAATTTGGCCTCTACCTTTATGCGTCTGATCCTATTTTACGCAAATATTTATTGGCATTAAATTAAAAGGCATAAGACTTTGTCTGAGCTAATCCAGATGAGTAGCCATTTTTGATAAAATTTTTTCTGAGGAGTTGCTGTATGTGCTAGATAACAGGAAAAGAGGAACAAACGTGAGCAGCTCTTGGGCATTAAAACGAAATTATACGAAACTTGAGGAATAATTTCTTATAATTCCGCTTTAACGTCTCGAAGATTTCGTTTGGGACGCTAAACATCGACAACCTTGGTATATCTGACTTGTTCCATGTTTAAATCATACAGTCTCTTTCCTTCCTAAAAAAACTGAAAGCTCATCTTAATAACAGGAATGAGCTTTCAGTTGCTTTAGAAGAGTACATTACTTTTGTTCAAAAAGCCATGCATCATAAGGATTTATTTTCATATGCTGGGTAACTGTTCGAGGCGCAGTTTTATCATTAGCGATAACAAGCTGCCAATTTTTTTGCCAAATTTTTTTAGGTAAAGAGAGCGTGCGCACTTTTTGACTAATATTGGTGACAATTAAAAACTGCTTTGTTCCTGTTCGCAAGTAAGTAAAAATATCTGGATCATTTGCCGCCAATAATGTAAAAGTACCGGTTGAAAAAGTCTCTTCCTTTTTACGTAGTGCAATCAGCTGCCGATAAAAGTTTAAGACTGAATCAGGATCTTTGGATTCGGTAGCAACATTTATTTTTTCATAATTAGGATTCACTTTAAGCCATGGATAGCCAGTAGTAAAACCACTATTTTTTGTGGTATTCCACTGCATAGGGGTACGCGCATGGTCTCTTGTCCAAGCAGTAGCAAGTTTTAGTGCTTCGTCATTTTTTTCAGCTAATAAGCGTTCGTAATAAGACAATGTGTCCTTGGCATTAATCTCAGCAATATCTTGAAAAGGATAATTGGTCATGCCGAGTTCTTGCCCTTGATAAATAAAGGGCGTTCCGCGTAAAAATAAATACATTAACGCTAGCGCTTTAGCTGACTTACTCGTTTCATTTCCTAAAATAGAATTAAAACGGGGATTATCGTGATTTTCAATATAAAGAGCGTTCCAACCTTTTTGACCTAAATCTTTTTGCCAACGGGCGATAACTTTTTTAAAGCCCAGTAAGTTAATCCGTTCTTCACCTGGTTTTCCCATGCGTACATTATGTTCAAGCTCAAAAATCATATCTAAATAGCCGTCTTTATCTGTCCAATTAACTGCTCTTTTGCTGGAAACACCGCTGGCTTCACCAACAGTCATGACATCATATTCGTTAAAAATATGTTGTAAATCTTTCATGTACTCGTCAATTCCTGCCACATTCATAAATGGTGCCCATGGATTTGCAGTAATTTGAAAATCCCATGGCTCTTTTTGGATATGACTAATCGCATCCAAACGAAAACCATCAATTCCCATATCGAGCCACCAACGAATCATTTGATAAATTTCTTTTCTAACAGCTTCATTTTTCCAGTTTAAATCCGGTTGTTCCGGAGCAAAAACATGGAAATACGCCTGAATACTTGTTTCATCTAGGGTCCAAGTTGGTCCCCCAAAAAAACTTTGCCAATTGTTAGGTAACTTACTTTCAGTTGCATCTTGCCAGTGATAATAATTGCGATAGGGATTATCCTTGCCCTTTTTGGCTTCAACAAACCACGGATGCTGATCACTGGTATGATTTATCACTAAATCCAAAATAAGTTTTAAATCCATGGCATGGGCTGCCTTTAAAAGTGCTTGAAAATCAGCCATATTGCCATATTCAGCCGCAATATCCTGGTAATCCGAAATATCATAGCCATTATCAACATTCGGTGATTTATACATGGGGTTCAGCCAAATAAAATCGACTCCCAATTCTTTTAAATAAGGTAATTTTTCAATAATGCCTTTAATATCCCCGATTCCATCGCCATTGCTATCAAAAAAGCTGCGGGGATAGATTTGATAACCAACTGCATTTTGCCACCAATTTGTCATGGCTTCCCAACTTCCACCACAAAAGCGTCCCATGGAGCTAAAGTAAGATTTTTCAAATCTTGCGGCAAGATGCCATTGGTAATAATGATATCTTGTATCATCCCGTCGTAATCAAATTTATTTTCATTACCAGAAAAATTTGTCACCACTAGCCAAGTCTTCCCTTCATATTGCCGTTCATAAGCAAAAACTTCAGGGACAGTTTCAACTAACTGAAAATTTCCCCAAACGACAATTGGATTATTTTTGCGCAGTTGAATTAATTTTTGATACGTATAAAATAGTGAGTCTTTGTCAGCTAACGCTTGGGCAACATTTATCTTTTGATAATTTTCATTGACAAAAAGCCAAGGTGTTCCAGTGGTAAAGCCAGCATTTTCACTGTCATCCCACTGCATAGGCGTACGGGCATTATCCCGTCCCTTGACATTGATAGATTGAATAATTTCCTTAGGATCATAACATTTTGCAATGCGTTCATGATACATATTGATACTTTCAATATCGTCTACTTCTTCAATCGCTGTGATGGATCGATTGATCATGCCAATTTCTTCCCCTTGGTAAATGTAAGGCGTTCCTTTTAGAAGATGCAATAAAATTGCAAACAATTTACCACTTTTTACGCGATAATTTTTTTCATCGCCCCAACGGGAAATAATCCGCGGCAGGTCATGATTATTCCAAAATAGCGAATTCCAACCTTCATTCCCTAATTCTGTTTGCCATTTTTCAAAGACTGCTTTTAATTCTGCTACTACGAATGGTCGCAAATCCCATTTGCTTTTTTGAGGTTGTTCATCGAGGCCAACATGTTCAAATTGAAAGACCATACTTAATTCATTACGATCAGGATTAGAATATAATTTGGCGATTTCTGGTGTAGCGCCCCACGTTTCACCGACAGTCAAAAGATCGTGTTTACCAAAAGTTGCTTGATTCATTTCTTGTAAATAATCGTGCAGTTTAGGCCCATTTCCCGTAATCATTTCCATGGGAACTTTACCAATCAAATCGATAACATCCATCCGAAAACCGCCAATACCTTTGGCAATCCAAAAATTCATCATGTCATAAACCGATTGGCGAACATGTTCATTGGCCCAATTTAAATCCGGTTGTTTTTTAGAAAACAGGTGTAAATAGTATTGTCCGCTTGCTTCATCAAACTCCCAAGCACTACCAGAAAACGTCGATGGTAATTCATTAGGAGCACTACCATCTGATTTGGGATCCGCCCAAATGTAATAATCGCGATAGGAATTGTCACGTCCTTTTTTTGCTTCAATAAACCATTGATGTTCATCTGAAGTGTGATTGACAACTAAATCCATGACAATTTTAATATTCCGCTGATCGGCCGCTGTAATTAAGTTATCCATATCTGCCATTGTGCCAAATTCGGTCATGATTTTTTCGTAATCCGAAATATCGTAACCATTATCATCATTAGGAGAAGCATAAACCGGTGATAACCAAATTGCGCCAATTCCTAGCTCTTTTAAATAATCCAATTTTTGAATAATACCGCCGATATCCCCAATTCCATCGCCGTTACTATCTTTAAAACTGCGGGGGTAAATTTGATACACCACCACTTCTTGCCACCAGTGTTTTTCCATTTCTTTCACCCTTTTTCTACGCTTTGGTTATAACAAATCCTTTTGGCGCAATCGTTATCTGCTCGTCTGCTTCTTCAAAATAATGCCCCAAGAGAATTGTTCCTTTTTTCTCAAATACAGTTTTGGTTGTACCCAAGTTAAAATGACCACAAATTATTTCATTATTCAATTTACGACTTAATACAATTTGATCATTGGCTAAATTCACCGTTTCCCAAATCATTTTTCCATCTGCTAAAATGTGGGCATTCTCCCGCCGAAATCTAACCAGTTGTTTAAAGAAGTCAAACATGTCGTGATCTTGTTCTTCTTTTTGCCACACCATACATTTACGACAATCAGGATCCATCTCACCTGTCATAGCAAATTCATCACCATAATAAATACAAGGTGATCCCGGTTGTAAATAAGTGAAGGCTTCCACTTGTTTCATTAAGTCTTTATCGTCGTTGGCTTCAGTTAGAATACGGGGAGTATCATGGGAATCTAAAACGTTAAATTGCATAGCGTTGGTTTGTTCCCGGTACATCATTAAATGGCGGTTAATTTCTGAGACCATTTTTTCCAAACTGATTTCTTTTTTGACAAATGCTCCCACGATTGCATCGGTATAGGCATAATTCATTACCGCCGTGAACTCATCACCATTTAGCCAACTTTGGGCTGAATGCCAAATTTCACCCAAAATATAAAAGTCATCTTTTATCGCATCACAAACTTCACGAAATTCTTTCCAAAAAGTATGATCCACCTCGTTGGCGACATCCAAACGCCAAGCATCAATATCAAATTCTTCAATCCAGTAAGCTGCAATACTTAATAAATATTCCTTTACCTCAGGATTGGCAGTATTAAGTTTTGGCATGTGAGGCGTAAAAGCAAAAACATCATAGGTAATATCGGTTGCGTTTTCAAAATCTATTCCTTCTGTATAACTAACTGGAAATGAATTGACATGAAACCAATCTGCATATGGTGAATCGGCCCCGTTTTTAATGACATCCTGCCATTGGGGAGAAGTATCACCCATATGATTAAAAACGGCGTCCAGCATAACTTTAATCCCGCGTTTGTGGCATTCGTCTACGAGTTTTTTGAATAACGCCTTGTCCCCAAAATCAGGATCAATTTCAAAATAATCAATCGTATCGTATTTGTGATTAGAATAGGCTTTAAAAATTGGACAAAAGTACAAGCCATTAATTCCCAGTTCAGTAAAATGATCTAAATGATCCAAAACTCCTTGTAAATCGCCGCCAAAAAAATCTTGTCGGTCAGGTACTTTACTCCCCCACGGAAACGTACCTTTAGGGTCATTGGCTTTGTCACCGTTAGCAAAGCGTTCTGGAAAAATTTGATACCAAACTGTATTTTTCACCCAAGCCGGCGCTTTAAAACGATCAACTTCATGAAAATAAGGCATTCTAAAATAATTATTGGGCATTTCTAAATGTTGTTGTTCAAAGGGAAAACAACCATGATCGCCATAAAATACTTCCGTTCCATCTTTGCCTACTACCCGAAAAGCATAAGCCATGCGTTTAAAAGGTTCACTCGTTGCGACTACCCAATAATCATGAACAGCTGTACTCAGATACTTTTCCATTTTTAAAGGATGTTGATACCATTTGTCTTCTGCTAATGTATAGGTGTCACCATGAATTAATTCTACGTTTGCGACATCATTTTTAGCCGTTTTTAAACGAATATGCATGATATCTTTTTGATAGAGGTAAGCAAATTCACTATCTGGTCGGTGGGCAATTGCTGCTGTGTTCATTTCATCACACCTTTTCTTTTTATCTTGTTAAATTTCCATACTTCACTGTCATTTCAGCTTTATTATGACATAAAAAAAAGCGCATTACAACGAAATTACGCAATCGATTGCAAAGGGTATTTACTTTCTATTTTAATAGAGCGGCATAAAAACCTGTAATAGAGTAATTAAAGTTTATTTTCCTTTTATTACTGACGAATAACATTTAATATTAAGCAATCGATTGCTTAGTTTATTACCCAATTTATTTTCATAACTTTAACTTCACAATAAATCGTCTTTTTTCCAATTTCAAATTTTTATCAAAAAATTCCAAAATCCAAAAAAAAATGAAGAAAAACAGCTCATCGTCCATAAGACGCAACAATACAAGCGTTAAAACACTAAAAATAACGATATTAAAAAAAGGATCATTTACCTTATTCAGCCTAAAATATAGTTATGCTAAAAAAGAAGGTACAATAAAAGACAGAAACAAGGATATTCCCCAATAACCTTAATTTCCAACAGGCGGAAATTATCTCCCCATCATTTCTGCCTGACTATTTTTGAAACCTTTAGCCGTATTACATATGGAAATGTTTCTTTTATGAGCAATCACAGTATTATCTTAGCCTTTTTAAGGCTATTTTTTTTTTCAAATAAATTCATTGCAAAATTGTAAGTCTAACGCAAGCTAAAACAATGGCACCTTTTTTAAAATACATTTAAGATAAGAGTATAATGTAAACAGGATGGTGGAACACATGAAAAAACTATTAATCGGCTTAGTAGTAGTTATCGCTGCGGCCTTTGGATTATTTAAATTTATTGAAAATACAGAAGTAGGCGGCGATACTTATTATGTACAAGTTACGACCGATGGCAAACAAGTCACGCTAAAAGACGATAGCGGCCAAGAGTATTTGGATTATGAATATCAACTAACTGGTTATGACGACAAAGGCAAAAGTAAAGAATTAACATTTAGAGCTAATAAAGAGCGGCCATTACGGAAAAATGCCTATTTGAAAGTGACATATAATTCTAAAAAAGATGGCGTGACGCAATGGGAAGAAGTTACTGAAAAAGCTGTTCCGCAAAAAGCATTAACGCAACTAAAATAAAGTATTAAAAAATTTAATTTTAGTTTAACATTGTTGTGTAATCAAAAGAGAGTTGGCGGTGTCAATTGACAC